>Ga0210242_100367_pt1 | contig 40060 bp, 22 predicted proteins | sample ChrtobMeP5a_16mM_FD_155445 | JGI IMG/M metagenome (GOLD analysis project Ga0210242, IMG submission 155445) | Chrysochromulina tobin associated microbial communities from unialgal haptophyte culture, Seattle, Washington, United States - P5a_16mM | ecosystem: Host-associated > Algae > Haptophytes >... | reverse complement strand
ACCGAGCGCCTCCCCACAGAACCCATTGACGAACCCAATGGCACCTTGCGACACCTCCTTCCCTCAGGAGATTTATCAAGCGTCACGTGACCGATGCGGATCGGCTACGATCACGCGACGATCGCTCTCCCCCCTCCCACCCAGCGACAGGCCGAGGGCGCGCGCGCGCCGCATCGCCAGTACCGGGCGAAGGCAACGCGCCCGCGACGGCGCCCAGCGCAATAAATATCGACACAAGCATGCAATAGAGGCCAGTGTCGGGCCAAGACTGCGCGCTCGCGACGGCGCCCGCGACAGCGCCCGGGCAGCGCGCCCGCGACGGCGCCCGCGCGCGATCAGCGCGCCCGCGACGGCGCCCGCGCGCGATAAACACGGGCGCATGCATGCACCGCCCGGCCACACCGCAGGGCCGAGACGGCGGGCTCGCTCGCGCTCAGATCACCCCCGCCTCAGACTGCGGTTAGTGAGTGAAGCGGCACGCCGCGCCGCGCGTGCAGCGACCTGCGATGAAGTCGTTGCACTTGTCGCGAACCGCGACCGTACCCGGCGGAGGCGGCGGCCCGACAGGCGGCCCGACCCCCTTGCCGTTGGTCCAGCCATTGGACCAGCCGTTGGACCAGTCGTTGGACCAGCCGCCGCCGCGGCCAGACCAGCCATCGGACCAGCCGCCCTTGCCGCCGCGGCCGCCCTTGCCATTCTTGCCGAGGAGGCCGTTCTTCGCGAGCTTCGCGCGCATTGCCTCGTTCTCGCGCTGCACGTGCGCGAGCTGGCGCGACTCCGGCGTCCCCTCCTTGAAGGGGCGTTTGCCGTTCCCCTTCACCGGGGTGCCTTCCTCACCGAGCGCCTCGACGAGGGCCGCCGAGGCAACGACCGCGACAGCGCCCGCCGCGGCAGCGACGCGGCTCGCGATCACATATCTGATACCCTCGAGCCGATCGACGGTCTTCGGGTACCACATCTCGCAGGGGAGCGTCTCGCTCCACTGATTCATCTGGTCCTGGAGCAGCCTCAGCTGCTCCAGGAGCGGCCCAGGGTCGATGTCCTTCAGGCGGTGCAGCGCGAGGATGACCGCCTTGTACGCGACCGGGTCGCTCGAAAGCCGAGCCCCCGCGCCCGGGAAACCGGCCGGCTTGGATACCTGTGCAGCGCACAGATCGAGCGAGAGAAGCCACACCGAGAACGCCCCGATGAGGGACGCCGAGGTCGGTTTGGCCGCGACATAGATGAGATTCCCGTCCTCCGACTGGACGGCTTCGAACGGCGCCTCCTTGTGCGTAGGGGCGCGAGGCTTACGCACACCCGCGTCCGGCAAGACCGACAGGTGGTAGGCCATCACCGAAAGGATACGGAGGCTCGGGCGATCCCAGACGAAATCTGGCCGGCCCCGGCCGGTGGCATACCAGGCAGCGACGAGGGCCGCCGCCTCAGCCTCATTGAGCGTGCGAGCACGCGACGTCGGCCGGTCAGCAGCAACCGAGCCGCCCATCGCATCAGCAAGTCGCTCCACGGTGAGATTGCCGCCGGGCGCAAGACGGGCGAGCTCGTTACGAGCCGCGCGATTGAGGCGCATAAGCGCGTGGAGTATCGCCTCCGCGCACTCGTCGATGGTGCCAGTCACGCCGGCGAGCCCCCCGATCCCAGGGAGGGCTGCGACGGCAGCCTGGGCTGCCACCGCAGCGGTGATGACCACGCCGTGGGCGTCGCGGACTTCGGCGACGGCGACGACTGCGCCGACCGCGGCGATCCCGTCGCGGACGTTGATCAGCAGCTTCGCGTACGCCAGCGGCGACTTGGCGAACTCGCCAAAGTTCAAGTCGACGAGATGCTCAGCAGTGAGGCCATCGCACTTCTTAACATCGCCGGCATGCTCGATCGCCACGATCAGCGGCGCGATGTCGTACGGGACGGACGCGTTAGTGAAGAGGGCGCGCACGTCCGGCTTCATGTCGGCGCCGTCGAAGATGAGTGCGTGCGCCATTGCTGTGCTGAGTGATTGAGTGCTGATGCTGATGTTGAGTGCTGACTCAGCAGCTGAGACAGGCGACGTGCCGTTGGCCCTGATGACTCCTGAGACACCGAGTAATTGACCCCGAAGCCGACGTCGCCATGCCAAAGCGAAGCCTTGAGGCCGCGCCGAGCCAGCACGCGGCCGTCACCGACAGCGGACAGCGCGACCAGACGGGCGCAACGCCCCCACCCGTGCACGGGCGCTCCGCTTTTGTTGCATGCACAACAAATTTGGATGCAACGAATGGCCAACGTGTCAACGACCGTCCCGACACGCTGCCCGAACGTCGGCCCGGATGGGCGATGGCATTTGCCCTCGGGCCGCTCGAGCTAAGCGACACTCCCGTCGAGTATCTCGAGGCGCTCCGCCGCCTCCGCGCGATGCGCCAGGTACATGAAAAATACGTGCGCCCGACAGTCAGGAGCGCCGGGGGCACGGCGAATGCCACCGCATATGGCATCTTCTCAAAGGTGCCACCAGAAGAGCGCCTCGTCGCCGAGGAGCGCGACTGCTGGGCTCACGCGAGGGCAGCCCGCGAGCTGCTCTTCCCCGAGCGGCTGCCAGGAACCGAGCTGGGGCCGGCTATTCTGAGGGCAATCGACAGGATAGTCGACCTGGGCCCTGAACTCGAGCGTACTCGACGAGCACTCACCGCCGAGTGGCGGGCAATATCCGAGAGCCTGCGGCCGCTCTCAAAGGCGCTCGTGGGCGCCGGGCCCACCTACGCGAAAGGGATCATGAGGGATGCAAATCTCCTTATGGTCGCGGCATGCATCGAGGTGCTCGAATGGCCGGACGTTTGGCTAGCCCACGACCTCCACTTCGGCATGCATGCAGCCGGAAATCGCTCCGAAAGCGAACCCGGGATGCGCGACACAGGGGTATTCCGGGCGCACTGGCGCCCGGCAGCCTACTCCCTCGCCGACCTCTACGCCGGCAGCGCGCGACCGCTGCTACCCAGACTGATCGAGTACGGCGGCCACCATATGTGGCTGCGGGAGCCGGGGCCGGCCCTTATGTCGTCAGCAGCATGGTTCACCCATCTGCTACACCTGTGCAAGACCAGAGCCGGAAAGGCTCTGGACAAGGCCGGGGTCAGCGCCGCCGAGATGGCCGCCGCGGCGACGCAAGCGAACGACCGCAACCACCCGAGCGACGCACTATGGCGCGGCATCTGCGAACGGTGCCCGGCCGAACAGCTGGACGGCCTGAACAAGATGTGGCTCGCCGAGTCCATGTCGTACAGGGAGGTGCGAGCAGGCACAATGCTCGCACCCATGACGCCCCGCCAGTTCACGGCGTGGGCCGACGCGCAATGCGGCGGGGTGCGCCGCACGAGGCCCGCACCCCGATACGTCATCGAGCAAGGCCTCAAGGAGGACGGCTCCAAGCGACTGCGATGTATCGACGACGACCGCGTCAGCGGCGTCAACGACGCGACCGGCGAGGTAGAGTCACCCGACCTCATCTCGCCCGCATGGGTCGTGATGATCGTGGTGGCCATCGCAGCCCGATGCGCGGCCGCGGGCGTCGTGATGACGAGGTGCATCGTGGCGCTCGATGATATGAAGCATGCCTTCCGCACCATGCCACAATGCGTGCAGGAGGTGAGCCACGTGGCGTACTACTCCTTCGCAAGGGGTACCGCCGTGTTTCAGCAGATCCCAGGCCACTGCTTTGGCAAGCGCGCCTCCCCGCTAAACTTCAGCCGCCTGCCGCGGCTGATCTGCCACGCAGCCGCAAGTTTCTTGCTTGTGCTCGCAGCGCATTATGTCGATGATTTCCCGAGCGTGGATGTCAAGGCCGGCGGCCCAATGTCCTCGCAGGAGGCCTTGCAAGCCGTCTTCCAAGCCTTCGGATGGAACATCGAGCTCGGCAAGCGCAAGATCGGCAAACTCGCCAACATCGTCCTGGGCGTACTAGTGTGCCTCGCACGCATCTTGACGGACGGCGTCGCGGTGATCTCGCCTGTCAGAGCCAAGATTGACTCGGTCTTATCTGACCTGCAGAAATGCAAGGCCAGAGGCAAGCTCTCCTCTGGCGAGGCCTCGTCCTTCTGGGGGAGACTCGGCTGGCTCAGCTCATCAACATACGGGCGCATCGGCCGCGCGGCCACGCAGTGCCTCATGCAGAGATCGCATGAGGACGCCAACGACTGGAATTCTCAGTTGGACGCGATGCTCGAGTTCCTCTCGGCAGTCCTCGCCGAAGGCGTCCTGCCTCCACTCGAATTCAGCCTCTCACCGGGACGGAAGACCCCAGTGATTGTGTACACTGACGCTTCTTTCCACTGGCTCCAGGAACCCGGCAAGGAACGGGTCCCTGTGGCGATACTCGGCTTCTATGTCATCGACCGGGTGACCGGCGCCGAGTTCATATCCGGAATGATGGTACCACCCTTCTTCTTCAAATTCCTCTCGACAGACCTCGAGACGTATATCTCGCAGATGGAGCTCGTGGCCGCCATCGCCGTCTACTACACCCTCCCCGCCCTACTCGCCGACCGGGCGGTAATACACTTCATCGACAACTTTGCAGCGCTCTCAGCGCTGGTCCATGGGTACGCCTCGAAACCCGACCTAGCCCGCCTAGTTAACCTGTTTCATGCACAGATGGCGGCCCTGCATTGCTGGTTCTACGGCGACTGGGTGCCGTCGAAGGCGAATCCGGCGGACGTCCCAACAAGGGCGGAGCGGGCACACGAGATGCCACCTTCGGCCTCGTGGATAGATATGGTACTCCCCGCCCTTGAGGCGGTGGAGCGCAACGTAGGCGCGTGGATCCAACAGGTCCGTGCCCACGTCAGGCAGTCCAGGGCCGCGCAGCAGCGCGACTGAGAGGCAACGGAGAGCGCGCGCGCGCGACGCGCCGTACGCGCATGCAGCATAGGCGGGTGGCGTCGTGGCCTGGCGGACTCGACGGTCTGAGTCCGCCGCCCCACGCGCCTATACCCTGTCAGGGCGTCCCTGGACCGGAGACAGGACTTAGCGCAAATAGCGTTATGCTCCCGGTCCCGGACACGGGACCTCACTACCCAATGGTCCGCACTCCCGAGAGGAAGTGCTAACCCGACGGGCATCCAAATGACCGATCCCCCCCTGTCTAGTACGTACCGTACCACGACCGCTGTGTCCCCGCGTGTGTGACACAGCAGCAGAGCGGCGCGAGAAGGCGCGACGAAACCCTATCAATGGGCTTATACAACTTTGCACGCACAGGAGTTGCAGAAGTAACGCCAAACTCGTGTAATACATTGTAACCGATGGTGTCAAACCACGCCGACACGAACATTGACAATACAAGCCGTACGGGTGTGCAGACAATAATTCTCCCCACCGCACACACAACATCAAGACCGCCCGAATAGAGTTCCAAACATGAACGTACGACAGGACCCGTGAGGACCCGCGTGGACGCAAAGCGGCAGAACACAAGAGAGATAGCGTGGGAGATGAAGGGTGACCGCACGAGCGCTTCGAACCGGCGAGGAATGGGGGAATCAGGTGCGGGTAAGTCGTCGCGTCCACAAAACAGCCGCACGTGCGGCCGAAGGAGCGCCGTGGTGAGCGCCACGTCATCATCGCTCGTGCTTAAGTCTGCTCGACGAGGACGATGATGCGAACGGCGGAGGTGGCCGGCTGTGCGCCACTGTCGGCGCCCTCGCCGTCCATGGCCACCTCGGTGAACTCGGGCCGGAAGCACAGGTCGATGGCTTCTTCCTCAACGTACTGACGAGCGACGGCGATGGCCTTGATGGCCTGGTTGACGGAACCGGCGCCGATGGCGGTGAGCTCGACGCGCGAGCCCTCGCGCGTGCACGAGGCGATGGCGCCCGCGAGCGCCTTCGCGTCCGTCGAGGAGGACACCTTGAGTGATCGCCCCTCCTTATCGACCGATGTGCGCCGCGAGCGCTTGATCAGTTTCAATTCGAGCGCCGAGAGCGTCACGTCGTCTTGCCCGGGCTCGAGCTTGACGAACTCGGGGTAGACGACAATGTCGGGGTGCTGCGTCGCGCCGCCCTCGTTGGATTGCGCCAAGTACGTGCGCGCGATCGCGATCGCCTTGATCGCCTGGTTGGTCGCGCCCGGCCCGATGCATTGCAGCGTCGGGCACTCCACCGCCGCGCGCCCCTGCGCCGCGATCTGGCAGGCCACGTCTCGCGGGTTTGTATTCTGGCCGACCTTGGTCGTATTGCGCGCCGCGCCGCCCGGCCGCAGGATGCGGTCCCAAAAGTCTGCGAGGCCAAGGCAGAGCGGCGATCCAGGCAGGCGTCAGAGGAAGATGCACAGCAGAGCAAGTTGCAGGGGGCGGATCGCATCGTGCGCGGCGCGAGCATTCGGAGACCGCGCACCCGAGCCTGGTTTCATGTCCTCCGACGGTGGACGACGCGACGCGTGCTGGCCAGGGCCGCTTCTGTTGCCACCACCGCCGCCGCCACCACGGCCCCCCCCGCCGCCGCCGCCGCCGCCGCCGCCGCGGCCGCTGCCGCCTGGCATCCGAGCGCTCGTCGGACGCGACTGCGATCCTCGAGCGCTCTGAAGCGGCGGGTCGCTCACGTCAGGCGCCGTCGCCTTGCTGCCGAAGTTCGCAGGCAGGCCCGCGTTCGCCGCCATTTCGACTTTTCTTTCCCGTGAAGGCAGAGATGCGAACTGCCAGAAAAGTCGTCATCGGCGGCAGTCAGCCGAGCGACGACGCACGCCCACTCGCTGTTGACAAAATCTGTCCAAAGACAGAAAATGGGTCCTTCTCCGCTTCCCACGACCGTGCTCACCGGCTTCCTCGGCGCGGGCAAGACGACCCTGCTCAACCACCTTCTCACCACCGCGCGTGGCGTGCGCATCGGCGCGCTTGTCAACGAATTCGGCGCCGTGGACATTGACACCTCGCTGCTCGTGTCTGAGCGTGCCATCTCAACAGGCGTGGTCGAGCTGTCGAATGGGTGCGTCTGCTGCACGATCAACGAGAGCCTCTGTGAGGCGGTCGCGGAGCTGCTCGCGCGCCGCGCGGATCTCGACCACCTGGTCATCGAGACCACTGGCATCGCCGACCCGCAGCCCGTGCTCGATACTCTCCGGCTGCCACGCTTCGCCTTGGCGCTGCGCGTCGATGCGATCGTGACCGTCGTCAACGCCGAGAGGTTTCTACGCAGCCTCGCGGCATCGGCCTCTCCCGTGGCTCCCACCGCTCCCACCAACGCCATCGCGCCGGCCGCCGCCGACGAGTCTGAGTGCGAGCGGCTGCAGCTCGCCGCCGCCGACTTGCTCGTCGTGAACAAGAGCGACCTGGTGAGCGCTGAGGAGTTGCGGCGCGTGCGTTCCGCGCTCGCCGCGGCGGCACCGCACGCGCGCCAGCTGCAGTGCCAGCACGGCAAGGTCGCTGCCGAGCTGCTCCTCACGATAGGCAACAACGGCGGCGCCAACGGCGATGGCTGCCCGCGCGCCGACGCCGAAACGGCCGTGGGCGGCGGCGGTTACCGCGCGAGCTCCCGCGCGAGCTCCCGCGCGAGCTCCCGCGCGAGCTCCACGGCGGCCACGGACGGCGGCGGCTCCGCCAGAGAGCCCGCTTGGGCGCAGCAGCGCCCGACGCAGCGCTCGCTCTCTTCACACCTGCAGTCTTCACACCTGCAGCAGGATGGTTTCGTCAGCATCTCGTTTCGATCCAACGGCCGGCTTCGGCTGGCGCCCTTCGAACGACTGCGCCGCTCGGCGGCGTGGGCGTCGGTGGTGCGCGCCAAGGGGTTCCTGAGCTTCGTCGAGTGCGCGGGCCACCGCGTGACCCTCCAGCAGTGCGGCCGGCGTGTCGAGGTATGTACGAGCCTGTGCGCTCCTGGCGACGAGGGCGGCTGCACCTTCGTGCTCATCGGACAGCCGCCGGCCATGGTGCCCGAGCTGCTGCTGCGCGAGCTGCGCAAGTGCGAGGCGCCACCCGACGACCCGACGAGCACGGCCACGGCGCTCGCGGGCGCGCCCGCCACGGCGCTCGCGGGCGCGCTCGCCACGGCGCCATGTGGGCCCTGTGCCGAAGAGGATACTGCCGACCGACCGGTCGAGGGCATCGCCCACGGCAGCGCCCAAGGCAGCGCGGACGAGGCGCCGGAAGTGCCCACCACAGCGCCGGACGGGCTCGCCAAGCTGTGCGCCGACTTCGTCCAGTACATGCGGCGCGATCAGCGCTTCGAGGTCGAGGGCGTCGAGTCGGGCGCGCTCGTGACGGCGCTCGTGCGCTTCCGCTTACTGGGCTGGTACAGCGTGGCTGGCGATACCCTCACCGCGGAGCTGCGCGAGGCTGTGAACAGAAGAGGTCACGGTGTGAGCTGGCTCGCGTCGTGCCACGTGGCGCCCGTGACGGCGCCATCGGAGGGCACGAGCCACACGCTGGTGCTCATGCAGCCACTGTGTGGGGGGCACGCGGAGGAGGCGTTGCACCGATGGGCCGACGTGCAAAGAGCCGCCGAGGGGGTCATGATGTCCCACCTCGGCGAGATAGTCTGCGGCGGCTGCGACTGCCTAGAGACGCTCGCCGGTAAGGTGCTCACATAGACTTTGGGCGCGCCGTTCTTAAAACGATGCTGGCCGCGAAGCACCTAGTGTCATTCGCCATGCTTCGCGCGCCCCAAACCCATACCCTTAACCTGGTGATTACGGTTGAGATGGCGTGATTGAGATGGCGTAATTTATCGAAATTTGTCACACACGGTTCGAAATTATAGCCTCGAAATTTCCTATGGCAGCCATTCGAAACTCTTGGCAACCCCAAGGCGGCACATACTTGAAGTGCTCGGCGCTCGTATGAAACCCCCAGACTGGGAAAGTTAGAGCACAGTGCACACACGGCGCGCGCGGTCTCGTGTCGAGATGTCGCGCTCATTTGCGCGTAAAAGTATATCACTTGTCCCAGGGAAAAGGTCAATGAACGAAACCCTTTCTCTTTCAGAGGTTTTTTGGGCGCACAATCCATCAATTCGCGACGCTGCCGCGTCATCGTGCTCGGCTGCCGGCTCCGGCGCCACTTGCGCCTCACGCACCTCGAGCGCACAGGACAGTGCACTGGCCGCGATGCTCATCCTCGCCATGCTCTCTGGGCGCATTACTACGGATTCAGAATCTGGCTCGAGCGTGTTGCAGCCTCCTGCGCCTCGGCTCCAACTGGTGCCGCACTAGCGACGAACAGTGCCGCGGCAGGCGCGTCGGCAAGTCGATCCGGGCGCAAACGGCCAAGCACCATCAACCCGCCGCCTTTGCGAGGGTCGCAGATGCGCAACATCCTGCGATGCCTCGCCAGCGCTGGGAGAACTGGTGGCGGGCGCAGCGCCAGCAGCAACAGCAGCCGCTACGGCCGCAGTCGCAGCAGGAGGAGCAACAGCAGCAGCATGACACAGTGGACCTGTGCGTCAAGGCGGTCGAAGCCGCTGCTGCCTGCAAAGCTGCAGCGAGCAGGCTTGTCAGCCTCGTGCGAGGCCGGCTCGATGTACGTGCTCGCTCACGTTCGCAGATCGACGCCAGCGGCGCTCGTGCCGCTGCTGCTGCGCGCTGCGGCTTAAGCTGCGGCACGATGGCACGGACCATCTCTGCGTATGTGTTGAGAGCACGCGCGCGGGCGGCGACCCACACTGTGGCATGCGCGTGCGCGCCAGAGACCGTAAGGGATGTATGCATTACTCACATACCTAAAACACAGCAAGACTGTATGCGACTTTAGAATGAGCCTCGCACCGGTCGTGACAAAGCTATACAGTCGGAATCCAACCGAACCGGCAGCGTATACACGACACTGTCACTGAGGGTACGCACCGGCTGATTAGCGACACTGATTAGTACACTGATCAGTACGGGCTTAGTACGGGCCTCGCTGCCTCCGCCCTCGCCCTCGCCGCCGCCGCCCTCTCCCCGGGGCTTGATGCCCGATTAGATCTCTCCGGCCAGTTTCTTTGCTTTGTTGCGCGCATTCTGAAGGCGCTTGTTGACCACATGAAGCGTGAGCGCCGGAATGGATTCGGTGGCGATCATTTTTTGGAGGATGGGCTTTCCTGTCGCGGCACTCAAGCCGCCGAGTTCCTCGACGGCGGCGTCGAAGCTCTGTGTGAGTTGGAGAGACCACCAGAAGCGGCCGCGCTTCTCCGCCGTCTCCTGTTTCATGTTGAACGTCTTGTCGAGATTCCCGAAGCCCAGCACTCGGCCGCAGTGCTCCATCGCGTCCTCGGCGCTAACGGCCTCCAGCGCGCCCTCTGGCACGCCGCTCAGTACCAGCTCCTCGCGCCCTCGCGCCGCGCAGCTCGCTATGCCGCCCGCCGCGCCGTATTCGAAGCCCAGCACTCGGCCGCGGTGCTCCATCGCGTCCTCGGCGCTGACGCCATCCAGCGCGCCCTCTTGCACGCCGCTCAGTCCCAGCAGCTCGCGCCCTTGCGCCGCGCAGCTCGCTATGCCGCCCGCCGCCCTAGCCTCCGGATCCGAGGTCAGGTAGCCACGGAACGTCGACGACGCCAGCGCGAGCGCCTCGAGCCGCTCCGTCGGGATCGGCGTGCCAGCGAGCATGGCGGCCAGGTCGAAGGCGCCAAGGAAGCGTGTCTTCTTGTCCAGGTCGTGGAGCAGCACCGCGTGCTCGGTGCGCGCCGCCGCGACGACGCCCTGCTCCTCGCCCAGCATCGCCGCCGTCCACTCCATCTCGACGGTGCCGGTCGGCGTCTCGATGACGTCGTGGAGCACCGCCGAGCGCTTGCCGTGCTCCACCGCCCAGCGCTTGATGCAGCCGCGCCACGCCTCGTAGCTGTACACGCCCATGGCGACCGTGGCGCGCACGCCGAGGACATTCTTGAAGAACTCGAGCATGGCGTGCGCTGCTTCGAAGGCGCCCTCGAGCGGCGCGAGGACGTTGCCCTGGAGTCTGATCGGCTGCGCCTCCTTGAACGGCACGATTTGGGCGTATGTGTTGCCGAAGCCGACGCCGTCCGCGTACGGGCCGAGGGCGAGCAGCATGGCGCGGAAGATCTCACCCGTAGCGCCTAGCGGTTGCGCCGCCCAGTCGGCGCCGTCGACGTGCGCGAGCTCGGGCATGTCCTCGCCCTGTGCCGCCGCCGCCGCGTTGATCTTCGCGATGCACGCCTCGAGCGTGTGCGTCGGTGCGCCGGCCGGCGCCTTGCAAACTCCCGCCTCCGTCGGCTCCTTGAGGCTCACCAGTAGAGGCGTGTGGTCGCCCTTGCGAAAGGCGCGTAGCCCCGCTGTCAGCGCAGCGAAGAGCTTCTTATCCTTGTAGAAGTCGAATCCGCGGAGAGCGTCGAGCAGCTCCTCGAGCGCGAGCCGCTTCTGCTCCACGGTCGACGAGGGCGGCGTGCCACGAACACCGAGCCCGGCGACGAGCGGGGCGATCTCTGCCTCCGTCCAGCCCTGCGCCTTGAGCTGGTGCGCAACCGAGGCGCGCAGGCGCGCCAGCTTGACCCCGTGCGGGTCACGCCACGAAAATGTGACGGCGACGCTCTCAGCGTCCCCGCCGGCGCCGGCCGCGACGCCCTGCGATGGCTGTGCGGTGTCTGAAATCGTAGCGCGACCGCTGGCCTCCGCTGTGTCGGTATCTCCGGCGCGGGACCGTCTGGGCCGGTCCCCACCACCCTTGGGCAACGTCGTCCCGCCGGGCAGGTCCTCGGACTTGTCGTCTTCGACCTCGCGGGGGTCGCTGCGTCGGCGCTTCATCGTCGACATCGGTAGTGGCCGGCGGCGCTTCTGACGCGAGCGCGAGTGAGCGCCCGCGCGCTCCGTCGGGCGTTTTCTTCAAGTGGAAAGCCACACGACCGTCCTGTCGAATCCCCGCGAAGCCAAGTGAGTCGTGTGCTCGCCTTCCGATCTTAGCGCCGTTCTGGTCTTTCGTACGTCGTTCAATGATCCGGAACGCAGGAAACGATGTCGCGCTTTTGCGGCGAGCTCGTGTCCGACCATCGATGAAAAGCTCTTGCCCGCAATAGGGTGAGCGGGACGAGCTCGGCATGCGCCGTCAATGGACTCCATTCTGCCGTACGGCTTGCTGGCCTGCTTATCCTGTAAGCAGGGCAGCAGCCGTCTTTGCGTCACCCGGCCTCTCGGGCTGCCCTCCCAGTGGGTGGGCGGCTCGAGGGCCTGGCATTGGTGCACGCCCAGCTCATCGCGCTGCTCGCGGGCGTGGGTGCATACGCGCAGATCGGCCTGTGCCTGGGCGTCACGCACGGCGATGCGGAGCACACGCTGCCCGCCGTGATGCGCGCGGTGCTCCCAACGCTGGCGCTCGAGCACGGCACCGACGCCAAGGCGCTCAGCGCGCAGCGCGAGTGCGTCGACTTTGTCGCGCTCGCGGTCGAAGGGCAGCTGTCGATGGCGGGCGTGACGGAGGAAGGTGGCAAGCGCGCAGCCGCGGCCCTCCAGGCCGTGCAGGCACTCCCGCGCACGACCGCGCGCGCGACAAGGTGTGCGCGGGAGTCGCGCGCCTGCTCGTGCGCCTGCCGCCCGTGGCGAGCGCCGCGTATGTCGGCTTCCTAACTAGGTACGCGCGCACGGCCAAGCCGTCCGCGCGCACGTTCGCCGTTGAGATGGCGGTTGCGGTGCTGCGCGAGGCGGCGGGCGCGCCGCACGCGCCCGAGCAGGGCGTCAACCGCACGCCACGGACGCCGGCGCGCCCTACAGGGCTGCACGGCGACGGCATCCCGCAGGCGCTCTGGCGGCTGCTGGTGCAACGCTTGTCGGACACGGTGGCGGCCGTGCGCGCCAAGACGGTCGGAGTGCTCGGCAAGGTGCTCAAGGAGCTGCAGGAGGAGGCGCCCACGCGCGAGCTCCTGCGGCTCGTGCAGATGCCGCCGCCGCCTTCGGAACGGCCCACGCCGGCCAGCGGCGCGGCATCATGCCACTCTTCACATTCACACCACGCCACGCCATGCAGCGGCCTCTCGCGCTCAGGCGGCGCCGCGGCGCCGAGTGCGACCGGCTCGCTCGTCTCGCTCACACCCTCGGCGCTCGCGTCGCCCGCGGCCGCGCTGCTCGAGGCGGCGAGCACGGTCGACGTGTCGTTCGCCGTGCTGAGCCAGCAGCTGCTCAGCATGTGCGTCGACCCAAAGGTCAACGTGCGCCGCGCCGCGCTCGGCACGCTCGAGACGGTGGTGCGCGCGGCGGGCGTGCAGCTCGGGACGGCGCAGCTCGGCGTCGTGGCCAAGCGTTGCCAGGACTCGTCGCCCTTGATCCGCAAGCAGGCAGCCAGGACGCTCGGCGAGCTGCTGACGCAGAACCCCGCGGCGCCCGGGGTGCGCGCCGCGTGGCTGTCGGGCGTGCTGCCGCTGCTGCGCGATGCCGAGACCAGCGTGAGCGACGCGGCGCTCGACCTGCTCCGCGATGGGCTGCTCGTGCCGCTCGACCGTTGCTACCTGCCCGCGGACGAAACCGGTGCGAGCCCGCACCGGGCGGTCGTGTGGGCGCTACTTGAGGGGATGACGGCCGAGACGGAGGCGATGCTCGCACGCGGCGTGGCGAAGTTCGCGCAGCTGCAGCGGCTGCCCTCCCACCTCGGCAAGGCTGCCGTCGCCCTCCTCGACGCCGACGCCGACGCCGACGCCGCGACGTCGACGCCGATGAGTGCGCCACGTCGCGCCGGCCGCTCCGCGCTCTGGTCGATCGTCGTCGAGCTGAGCAAGCACTGCGCGGGGAAGAGCGGCGGCGGGGGTGCCTCCTCCTCCTCCTTAGCCTCCTGCCGGCTCGACGGGCCGCGGATCGCGCGCTGTTACGACGCGGCCGCGGCCCGCAGCCCCGAGGTGGGCGCGCACGAGGCGACGTGCGCGCTGCGTGCGCTCACCTCGATTGCCAAGCGCGGCGAGCTCGACGAGGTTGTCGCACGCGCTGTGGTGGCGAACGTCGGGAGCGGTGCGTGCGCGAGCTCACCGCACCGCCGGAGCTGATGGCGCCGCTCGTGCAGGCGTGCGCGACCATGAAGCCCAACGCGACCGAGTGGGCCCGGCCTCTCATGGCGACGTGTGAAGCTCATCTCATCTCACTCGTGTGAAGCTCATCTCAGATCTCACTCGCGTCGTCGGAGCGGCCGGCGACGTGGCGGGCACATCCTCGCCCACGACGGCGTTAGTGGTCGTGGGTGAGCTTGCAATGGCGAATGTCAACTTGTTCCGCACAGACTGCCTTGGGTGGTGGCTGGTGCTCGTAATATCGGTTGGGTGGTTCGGTTTTGGTGTTAGTTGTGATGTGATTTGATTTGACTGTGCGTTATAACATGAGGTGCGCCGGCATCATGTGCCGCGGCTGGGCGTGGCTAACGAAACCGAAGTCTGAACAAATCAGAGAGTACCATTGCAGCAGTCGGAGCGTGGCGACCCATTGTCAGGGGCTCAGAGCACAGAGGCGCGGCGCCGGCCGCCGAGTCGGTGGGGGCGACGGCGGCGGCGCGGGTGGTGGCGGCGTCCACGGCAGCGCAAAGCGTGGCCGCCGTCGCCGCCATAAGATCCGCTCGCGCCGCGTCACTGACCGAATGCCAGAGCAGCAGCAAACAGCGACTATGAGGCAACGACAGCAGCGACGGCTGCGGCGGCGACGCGGAGGCTGCTGCTGCGGGCGCAGCACCCTCCTTGCCGCCATCGACTGCACACACTCGGAGCGACGTGAGAGCACCTTCGAGTACTTCGAGTACCAGAGGGTCGTCCTTGCTCGGCGCGCCTTCGACGGCAGCCGTGGCGGCGCGCTGGCGCAGGCGCGCGAGCATCATGCGTGTGTAGAAGCGGAGTGGCTCGGGAGGCAGCGTGAGCGGCCATCCGTGCGCCGAGCTGTCAGTTGGGGTGGCCGCCGGCGTCGGCCATTGCGCCGTCTGCATCGCCGAGCGCAGCAGATGTAATTGGAGTGCATCCGTGAGCAGTTGCCGCTCGCACAGCAGCTGACCAAGCGAGCGCAACCGCTGCAGCGGGCGCCCTTTGGGTGGCATCGAGTGCGCGCCAAACTGGAGGAGCAGCACGAACGCGCGCAGGTGGCGAGTGGCTAATGCGAGTCGGAGCTGCTGCAGGAGCGAGGGCGCGAAGAAGCTACCGCCGTGCAGCGCGTGATGAAGGAAGTCGACGAGCGCCAGCTGCACCCACGGCGCGCCCGCGCCGCCGCCGAGGCTGCCAGGGATGGCATTCAGGCTGCCTGCGCTGTTGAGACACCCGCCGCCGCTACCGCCCAGTATGGCGCTCGAGGGCAGCGAGGAGGCGAGGAGCGCATCGAGGAGGGTGGGCGCGGCCGCCGACGGCGCACGGCGAGCATTAGGAAATCAAGTGCCCATGTTTTGAGCTTCTATGAAGTGTTACAATAAGAGGGTGTGCCGTAGTTTCGTCGCGGTCCCCCCGCGCTCACCACCGCTCACGGCGACCGGATTTTCTGTGAACGTTCCTAGGACCGCGCCGCGCAAAGCGTGTGGAAGCGCGCGTCTAGAAACTCTGCACTGCGAAGTCGATCGCACACATGGTTCCGATCAAGCTCCACCTGCTCGCGGAAGAGCGCCGACCGCGCGGCGTCCCAGCCTCGCGGCTCGAGGGCGTCGTCGTGCGCAAGGGCAAGGGCAAGGGCAAGGGCGGTCACGCCGAGTCTCTCCTCTTCGACCCCGGCCAGGCGCACGATATTTGCTTGAGGCATTTTGAGCACGTGCTCGCAGCGCCTCCGCCTGGAGAGCTCCAGCGCGCGATGGTGCTCGACGTCGAGGCGTCGACGGCGCCCGGGACGTTCGCCAAGGTTGTCGTCGTGTACCCCGCGAAGGAGCCAAAGGCCATCAAGGCGTTGCACTCCGCTCGCGACGCAAGTCGCATGCTTGCCGAAGTCAATATCCCGAAGAGATGTGACTGGGCCGGCGGTGGGACTATGGTGGGGGGCGGGTGCATGCTCACGCGGGACGGTCTGCTCAAGCCAAATTATGCGGCAAAGCCCGACTGTCAGCTGCCAAGGAAGCACAAGGTCTGCGCATCGTGTGTGTGCACGCCCACGCGGGGCTGAGCGAACTCTGGCGCAATGACTGCGACTGCATGTCCTCTCGTCCACAGGTGGGCAACCTACATGACCAACATTCACAACTCCACATGGCTGAGGAGGCCTTCAAGTGCTTCGAAGGTGCTACCACTGTCGTAGTTGCTGATGACCGTTGATGACCGCTGATGACCACTGATGGCCGCTGATGACTGAGTGTGGACTGAGTGCCCCCCTGTCGTTCGACCGGTCTGAGCGCTGCTCTCTCATAAATCCAAATACCGGTCGAGTTGAGCGAAGTCGCCGGCTGGCGTCCGAGCTGACTGTGAACGTGATTACTGAGTGTGAATGTGAATGCTGATGACCGCTGATGACCACTGATGGCCGCTGATGACTGAGTGTGGACTGAGTGCCCCCCTGTCGTTCGACCGGTCTGAGCGCTGCTCTCTCATAAATCCAAATACCGGTCGAGTTGAGCGAAGTCGCCGGCTGGCGTCCGAGCTGACTGTGAACGTGATTACTGAGTGTGAATGTGAATGCTGATGACCGCTGATGACCACTGATGGCCGCTGATGACTGAGTGTGGACTGAGTGCCCCCCTGTCGTTCGACCGGTCTGAGCGCTGCTCTCTCATAAATCCAAATACCGGTCGAGTTGAGCGAAGTCGCCAGCTGGCGTCCGAGCTGACTGTGAATGTGATTACTGAGTGTGAATGTGAATGCGAACGTGAGGATTTCGCGCGGTCCTAAACACGGTTTCGGTTCTTCGTCACTCTTTACGTGCACGTGAATTTGCCTTGTGCCCGAACACACATCAAAACCGGGATCCATGCAATCCGCTCGAGTTGCGAGAGTTGAGTTGAGTGGAGTTTTTGGCGTGTGAACCCGCTCGCGCCCTCAGGTAAATACCGCAATACAATTGTAGTAAAGGGAGCGCCGCTGCGCCGGTAACGCCGGGAGCACCCCGCTCAATCAATCGTCGACGGGGCGCGGTTTTCGCTTGGCGGGTGCGGGTTAAGGCGATAAGTTCGCGCTGTGTGAACGCGCGGTCCGGTGTCTTGTTGTCGAAAAACTTCGGCTGTGAATTCACAAGGCGCTCTGGCGCGCGCGGGTCGCAAGGTATGCGACTCCATAACACTTCCGTCAGCATGCTCGCGCAGTGCACGCCTCTGCTGCGCGCGCGTCGTTGCGTGCCTCCTGCCTCGGCTGCCTGACCGGCTCTTCCCGGCCGGGATCCACCGCTACGCCAGACCCGGTCCCTGGATCCACTTCGGGGCACTCCAAACTGGCCCTGCGTCCCACTCGCGCCTCGATTTGCACAGTCACCCTTGCGCGCGGCGCGTCACTTCCTGCACGCTCACGCGGTGCTCGGCCCGTGCTTCCGACGTCACCAGGAGCCCAGGCCATGCCACCCTCCAAGCCTCGGGCCTCGCACAAGAAACGAGCTTCACCAGATGAGGTCGCCGAGCCCTCCGAGCCTGCTGACGAGCCCGCTGACGAGCCACCCGCTCCAGCCCCGGTGCCAGACTCAGCGGCCGCTAGTGGCCGCTCGAAGCGCGCGCGGCCCGGCGCCGCGGCACCCGCGGAGGAGCCTTCTGCTCAGGCTCCAGCTCCGGCGGCGGGTTCGTCACGCCGTAGCTCGCGCGCCGGCATAGTTTCCACTCCACCAGCGGCCGCAGCGACGCCCCCTGCGGACGCGACGCCAGCTGAAAGCCCGATGGCCGTGGAGCAGGAGTCGAGCGCGGACGGCAGCGGCGAGGCGGCAGCCAGCGTCGACGCGGCACCGGCCGCCGACTCATCAGCGACCGACGCCGCCGCCGCTGCCAGCAGCATGCCGGCGGATGAGGGCGACGGCGGCGACGACGATGGAGGCGCCGCCAGCGTGGCCGAGGCGGACCCGCAGGTGCTGGCGCAGCTCAAGGAGCTCGACACCAAGCGCGCGGCAATCGACGCGCAGGTGCGCTACCTGCGCAGCGGCGCCAACCTTCTCGACTACGCCCAGTCGCTCGGCATGAGCGTGAGTACGGCTGGAGGGCCCGCGCCAGCGCTGCGCGGCGCGGCGGCCGCGTCGGCCGCGGCCAAGGCAGCGCGGCTGGCGGCGCAGGGCATCGTGGCGCCGCCGCCGGGTGCGGGCGCCGCCGCGGCCGCCGCGGCCCTCCCCGCTCCGCCCGCCCCCATCTCGCGAACCCACTCGGCCTCGATGCGTCGCGCGAGTGTCGAGGGGCGCGACAGCGACTTCGTCACGGATATGCGGCGCTCCTCCTTCGGAGGCGGCCGTGACGGCGGCGCATCTTCGTCGGCGCCGACTGCTGCCGCTGCTGCTTCCGCCGCCGCCGCCGCCGCCGCTGCCGCTGCCGCTGCTGCCGCTGCTGCTGCTGCTGCTGCTCCTGGCGGGAGCTCGTCGTCTGCCGCGGCGGCCTCGGCGGCCGCGGCGGCAGACAGCTCGTCGGGCGCGCCTCTCGCGGACGCGGATATGGCCGACGCTGATGCCCCGAGCACTGGGGCCGCCCTCACTGGCCCCTCTTCGGGCGCGCGGATGATGCCGCCTGCTCCGCGCTCCTCTCGCCACTCGTTGGGCTCGGTGGTCAAGAGCGAGGACGTGAAGCTCGACGTGGACGCACCGCCGTCGCTCGACCAGTCGACCTGGAACATCAAGACGTGGAAAAAGGTGCAGGAGCCACAGCGCAACAAGACGCACCACGACTACCTGCTGCAAGAGATGGAGTGGCTCTCGCGAGACTTTCGCGAGGAGCGCCAGTGGAAGGTGGCCCTCGCGCGCAAGGCGGCCAAGGCCGTCACGCGCTGGCATGCCGAGCGAGCCCAGCTGACAGAGAGTGGCGGGTCCAAGTCGGCTGAGTACCAGACCAAGCAGCTCGCCAAGGCCATCTGCCGCGAGGTGCTCGACGTGTGGCAGCAAGTGGGGCGCGTAGTCGCGTACAAGCATGATCTTCGTCTGGAGGAGGCGAGGCAGGAGTCGCGCAACAAGCACCTCGAGTTCATAGTCGGCCAGACGCAGCGCTACACGGAGATGCTCACCGATGGAATGAACCGCGCGGGTGAGACCACCAATGGCGAGGACGAGGACGAGGACGAGGACGAGGAGGAGGAGGGGGAGGGGGCGGCTCGACCGAAGGTGGAGAAGGTCGACCGGCAGGCGGAGCTCGCCGCGCTCCAGGCGGAGGCCGAGAGGCCCCTGGACCAGAGCCTCCTCGAGGTCGTCAACCAGGACGATGACGAGGAGGAGGACAGTGATGACGACGAGGACGAGGATGAGGACGAGGACGAGGAGGGCGAGGAGGGAGACGCGGCAGAGGGCGACGCAATGGAGGTCGAGGAGGGCAACGGCAACGGGGTCGGCGGCAAGAAGGCCGTCGTCTCAGCCGAGAATGACGCCGAGCTCACCATCTCGGCGGGCTCGCAGGTTCCCGCGCAGCGTGAATCGGCGGCCGCGGCGATTGCCGACGAGTCGGCGCCAGCCGAGGCGGCGGCCCCGGCCGAGGCGGCAGCGGCGGGCTCGCACCGCATCACGAGCACGCTGGCGGCGGCGAATTCGATCGCACCGACCGGCTCGACTCTCGAGACGGCCAAGGTGAGCGTCAAGATCCCGCACCTCATCCGCGGCACGCTGCGCGAGTACCAGCACGTGGCCCTCGATTGGCTGGTCTCGATGCACGAGAAGAGTCTCAACGGCATCCTCGCGGACGAGATGGGCCTCGGGAAGACTCTCATGACCATCTCGGCGCTCGCGTGGCTTGCGTGCGAGAAGGGCGTGTGGGGGCCGCACCTGGTCGTCGTGCCCACCTCGGTGATGCTCAATTGGGAGATGGAGTTCAAAAAGTTCGCGCCCGGCTTCAAGATCCTCACGTACTTTGGCTCCCAAAAGGAGCGAAGGGCCAAGCGCGCGGGATGGTCCAAGACCAATGCCTTCCACGTGTGCATCACCTCGTACAAGCTCGTCATCCAAGACGCCGCCGCCTTCCGGCGCAAGAAGTGGAAGTACCTGATCCTCGACGAGGCGCACCACATCAAAAACTTCCAGTCGCAGCGCTGGCAGACGCTGCTCAATTTCAACTCAAAGCGCCGGCTGCTCCTGACGGGCACGCCCCTGCAGAACAACCTGATGGAGCTCTGGTCGCTGCTGCACTTCCTGATGCCGCATGTCTTCGAGTCGCATCGCGAGTTCAAGGAGTGGTTCTCCAACCCGGTGACCGGGATGGTCGAGGGCACCGAGACGGTCAACGAAGGCCTGATCACGCGGCTCCACTCGATCCTGCGCCCGTTTTTGCTCCGCCGGCTCAAGAAGGACGTTGAAAAGTCGTTGCTCCCCAAGATCGAGCACGTGGTGCCCTGCCCGCTCTCGAAGCGCCAGCGCGAGCTCTACGAGGACTTTATGAACAACTCGGAGACGCGCGCCAAGCTCGGCAGCGGCTCGCTCATCGGCATCATGAACGTGCTCATGCAGCTGCGCAAGGTGTGCAACCACCCCGACCTCTTCGAGGAGCGCCCGATCCGCTCGCCACACGACATGGCGCCGCTGCTGATCCAGACCGCCGGCTTCGTGCTGCACGCGCTCGACGACGGGCCGCTCTCCGACGTCGTCCATCTCGACCTCTTCAACCTCAACCTCGCCGCCTACTGCGAGCTCGACTCGTACGACGCGGTGCGCACCTACGCCCTGCACACGCGCGCCCAGTACATCGTCGACGTCTCAGCCAAGCGCGGCGACGGCGGTGCGCTGGTCGCGGGAGACAGCGCGATGGCGGCCGCCGCCGCGGCCGCGGCCGCGGGACTGCTGCCAATCATCCCCGCGCTCTCGCCGTTGCGCTCGTTCGTGCTCGCGCAGCAAGAGCGCCGGCTGCAGTGGCGCAAAGGGGTGCGCACGCACATGGCGTACCTGAACACGCGCCGCTGCCAGCGCACGCCCCTGTACGGGCACGGGCTGCGCCGCTCGGTGGAGGTCACACTCGCGGTCGCCAAGCTACACGCGATCGCCGACGCCGACGTGACGCCGCTCGAGGTGCCGGCCGCGCTGCGCGAGCTGGTGCCTTCATACTCTCGCCGGCTAGAGACGATGAGCCCGCTCCTCGAGGCGTTCACGACGCAGATCAGCCGGGCGCGCGCGCCGGCCGCGCGCCTGTCGACGCGGCACGACCCTAGCGAGGCGGCGCTCGCGGCGCGCGGGCTGGCGCTTATGCGCGCGGCGCCCGAGACGCGACTCGCGCAGCTGCAGCCGTTGCGCGTGCGCTCGAGCCTCGCCTTCCCCGACAAGCGTCTCATCCAGTGGGACTGCGGCAAGCTCCAGGTGCTCAGCACGCTGCTGCGCCAGCTGCACTCGGGTGGGCACCGCTGCCTCATCTTCACGCAGATGACCAAGATGCTCAACGTGCTCGAGAGCTGGATCAACATCTGCGGCTACACGTACTTGCGACTGGACGGCGCGACCAAGGTGGACGAGCGGCAGAAGCTCATGGATCGGTTCAACCTGAACCCCAAGATCTTCATCTTCATCCTCGCGACGCGCGCGGGCGGGCTGGGCATCAACCTGACGGGCGCCGACACCGTCATCTTCTACGACTCCGACTGGAACCCGACCATCGATGCGCAGGCGCAGGACCGCGCGCACCGCATCGGCCAGACGCGCCAGGTGCACATCTACCGGCTCATCTCCGAAGCGACCGTCGAGGAGAACATCCTGCGCAAGGCGAACCAGAAGCGGCTGCTCGACGACGTGGTCATCCAATCGGGTGGCTTCACAACCGACTTCTTCAAGGGCGTGAACGAGCTCAAGTCGCTCCTCGATGAGCCTAACGCCGAGGGCGCCGCGACGAGCGCGCCCGCCGCCGCCGCCGCCGCCGCCGACCAGGGACCGTCGCCCCCCAAAGCGGTCGAAAAGGCGGTGGAGAAGGGCGGCAAGCGGCCCGCGCGCGGCAAGGGCAAGGGTAAGGCGGCCAGCGCCGAGGAGGCGGCTCCGGCCGAGGCGTCGGGCGCCGGCGCGGGCGCGGGCAGCAGCGGCGGCGGCGGCGCGAGCGGTGAGCAGCTCTCGGCCGAAGAGATGGAGCTCGCACTGCTCCAGGCGCAGGACGCGGAAGATCGCGACGCCTTCGCGTCCGAGCGACGCCTTCGCGAGGCGGAGACGGCAGAGTTCGATGAGTCGATTACGTGGCACGAGGACGCGCCCGAACGCGACGGCAACACGACCGACGCTGGTGGCGCCACGGGTGGCGCCACCGACACGGGCGCCGAGACCGACCTCGATGGTGGCGACGCCGGTGCCAAGAAGAAAAAGGGCGCCGTCGCGGGCTCGTCGGCCCTCGTCAAAGCCGGCGGCGCTGCGAGCGGCCCCGAGGTCGACAAGGAGGACATGGCTGACTTTGGGGTGCAGGCGGACAAGTCGCAGACGAAGACGATGATGGAGAACCTCGAGGCGGCCCTCACGCCCGTGCAGCGGTACATGATGCGCTTCCTCGAGGAGACCTCGCCGCTGCAGACAGAGGCCGAGGAGGCGCAGCTCGCCTTTGCTCAAGAGGAGTGGCAGCTGGCCGAGCTGCAGCAGAGGCAAGAGGAGATGGAGGCCCTCGCCGACGAGGACGACGAGTGCCTGTATTACGAGGTGCCCATCAAGCCGGCCGTGGCCGAGGACGCCAAGGGCGGTGGGCGCGGGCGAAAGGGGCGCAGTAGCGACGCGGCCAGCGGCGGCGGCGCCGCCGCGGGCGCGCTCGGTGAGATGACGTCGTACATCGCCTCTCAGCGAGGTGCCCTCTCGGGCCTCGAGTACGCCGAGGAGTTGCAGCGGCTTGAGATTGAGCTGTGGGGTCCGCCGCAGCCGCCCGGGCGTGACACAGAGGAGCTCTATGAGGCACCGCCGCCGCCGCTGACGTCCGACGAGGAGATGCTAGGCGCCCACGGCGGCGCGTTCGCGGAGGCGGACGGAACGGTGCAAACCCTCGAGTTCGCAGGCATCGTCACCGAGGGCGCGCGCGGCGTGCAGCGCGTGCGAGATGCCATCTCGGAGCGCAAGCGGCAGGCGCGTGACGCCGACCTGGACGACACGGCCGCCGAGCGCCGTGCCAAGCGCGAGGCACTCCTGGACCGTCAGCCGGCGCTCGACCCGCGCGCGGCGGCCGCGGCGGCCGCGGCCGCGGGCGTGCGCGCCTCTTCGCGCAAGAGCCGCCCGCCCGCTCGCATCGGAGAGGAGGGCGACGAGGACGAGAACGAGGGCGAGGAGGGCGCGGCGAAGAAGCGCCTCTCGAGCGAGATGGAGGTCAAACGGCAAGCAGAGGCAATCAAAGCACCGCCGCCGCCGCCACCTCTCTCGCAGCTCAACCGCAACCGGCCGCCGCCGGGCCCGCGCCCTCATGGCAGGGGACGCGGCGGACGCGACGAGACGCGGCCGATGGATGCCATGTGGGCTCCCGAGGAGGATGCGGCGTTGCTGCGCGCCATCCACGCCTTTGGCTCGGGCAATTGGGAGCTCATCGGCGACGTGCTCACGTCGCTCAACCCGAGTCGGTACCGGTCGGCGCGCGCGTGCTACGAGCGATGCTGCCACGTGCTGCTCCCCCACGACAACCTCGCGCGCGAGCCGGGCAGCCTCGCGGCCATGATCAACCCGCCGGGCCTCGCGCACGACGCGCCCGGCTCCATCTCCTCGCTGCCCGACTACGCCCTCTGCCCGACGCAGCCGCCCTCCCTAGCGGCCGCATTGCAGCCCAATGCGGTGGGCGATGCGATGCGACTGCAGGAGTCGTTACGCGCCAACGCCCTGCAACCGTCGCTGCTCGCGGTCGAGACGACAAACCAGGTCAAGACTTTTGCACTCTTCACACGTCTCGTCGACTCGGCGCGTAAGGCAGAGGCGAACCGACTCCCTCGTCTCACCGGCGCCACGCAGCATCCCTCGCATGCCAAGGCGGAGAATGCGGCGGCCGCCGCGGCGGCCGCCGCCGCCGCCGCCGCCAAGCGCACGCCTGCAGAGGCCGCGGCCTTTGCCGCCTCGGAGGCTGAGAAGGCGGCGGCGACCGAAAAGGAAGCTGCCGAGAAGGCGTCGGCCGAGAAGGCTGCCACCGAGGCGGCCGAGGCGGCCGCGGCTGCGGCGAAGTCAGAGGAGTTGCCAGATGCGCCCGCGCCGCGGACCTTGTTGGGGGCCGCGGCCGAGGCGGCCGCGGCGCAGGCGGCGCCCAAGCTGCCAGAACCTGCCGCGCCCGCCGCTGCCGCCGGCTCGTCGGTTCCAGGCGGCGCGGCGGGCGCAGGCGCTCCCGCAAGCCAGGGCGCGACAGCGCCGGCTGCCGCGACCGACGCAAACGGCGATGCGAGCATGGCCGACGCACCGCCGCTGCCCGCTGCCGACCCCCCGTCACCTCGCTCGATGGCCACGGCGGCTCTCGCCACGCACGTAATCCCTGCCGAGCTGCCTCCGTCTCGCTGGCCTGGCTCAAGGCTGCTCAGCGGCGACCCCTTTATGCGCCCCTTCACGCCCGCGCGCCAGCCATACCCGCCGGCAAGCAAGCAGGCGCAGCAGGGCGGCGGGCGCCTGCCCTCGCAGGGCGCTGGAGTGAGCGCCGCGCAGCAGGCGGCCGGCGCGCCAGCGGCCGGCAAGGTCTCGAAGATCTCGGGTGATCTCGGGAGATCAAACCCTAACCCGAAGCCCTCTCCGCAACGTAGGCCTTCGCAACCCAAGGCAGGCGCGGCGGCGGGCGGCGCGGTCGCGGGTGGGGCAGCCGTGCCCGGCGCCGCCGCCGGCGGCGCCCCAAGGGCGGGAGGTGGCAAGCAGCCCGCCCAGCCTCGCAGCCGCAAGAGCCCTGCCGCTGCGTCGGCGGCGGCCGCGGGCGCGGGCGGTGGCGCCGTGGCCGCGGTCGCGAATGCTTCGGGTCTGTCGGCGGCCACGGCCGGGCAGCCAGTGGTGCCGCTGCCGTCGCCTCAGTCTGGCATTGTGCCGGGCGCGATGCAGCAGACGGCCGCCCAGATGCAGACGCAGCGCCTCATGTCGATGGCCTCGGCGCATCAGGGCATGCTCGCCTCGATGCTCCCGCAGCCGAGCGGCGTCTCGCCGCGCGCGCTGCCCACGCAGCAACAGACACTTGCGATGGCGGGTGTGGCGGGGGCGCTCGCCCCCGGACCGAGCGCCACCGCCGCGCATGCGGCGCACGCCGCCGCTGCCATGCTGCAGCAGCAGGCGGCGCAGGCGCAGGCGCAGCAGGCGGCGCAGGCGCAGGCGCAGGCGGCGGCCATGCAGCAGCAGCGCGCCGCCGCCGCGAGCGGTGCGGCGGGCGCCCTGCCGATGCATCGACCTGCGGCGCCCGCGACGGCGCACGCGATGGCATCGGGCGGGTCCGCGCCGCCGCCGCAGCCCAAGGCCGCCGGGCTTCCCATGTCAGAGCTCATCCAGGTCATCCGGGAGCACCCGCAGCTCAAGAGCCAGATCCAAGCGATCGTCTCGCGCAAGGACCTCGAGGAGGCTCACAAGATGGCCGAGATTCAGCGCATCGTGCGCGAGGCGCAGCCCGCGGCGGCCGCCGCTGCGGCCGCAGCCGCCGCCGCGGCCGCCGCGGCGCAGCCGCCGCCTCAGCCACCGCCGCAGCTACCGCCACAGCCGCAGCCGTAGCCGCTGCCAAAGCCGCCGCGGCAGTGATGCAGCGCTCGATGCGCGCGGCGCGCGGCCGACTTGAGGACAGGGGGGCTGCTGCGATGGGGCCACGCAAGACAAGCCGCTCGAGGTGCTCGGCGCAGTGAAAACGGCTTAATGCGTGAGGAAACAGGATCGAGATGAACGCGTGCGCGTGAGGAGAGGACGGCTGTGGAGAATCGCGATCTCGGTTGGTCTCGGCCTGCGAGCGGGGAAAACTGCTGGGTGCCCATGAACAAATGGTTTTCGAGAATTGTATTGGCGGACCAATATGTTGCACGCAACGCTGCGGAACGCAACGGCCCGGAGAGTCATGCGGAGCGGAGCGCGAGCATGCGCACGGAATGTCGGACGCGTCTTACTTGCGCTATTCCTAATTAATTATATTTATAACAATCATGGTACAGGGTACACGATGTGCGCCGTATCTCTGAATCTCAAGTCCGCGGAATCGCCCGAAAGCGCACCGAGCCGCGGCGCGCAGGCGCCCCGTCCACCCCACCCCGCACCCGCGCACGCCCCGGCGGGCCCGGCCGCCGCCGAAGGGTCGTTCTCGGTTCTCCTCCGTTGTCGAAGGCCCCGGGCGGGCCGAGGTACGTTAGCTTGTTCGTCAATCGAATCTACGACTCCTCCCTATAGCTACTATAGCTACGTGACTCGTGAGTCGATACTCAAAATCGAACTACTCAGGTCGAGTCGAAAAGGTTGAGTTCAAACTTAAGCCGATATGCCCACCCCCTCTCAAGTGCAGCTCAGATGAGACATGAATTCCTGAAGTAGCCTTCATAGCTCGAGAGCACTGCTCTCGGCTCTTACCAGTTCGTAGTCTACTTGCCTGGCTCTGTCGGTGCAGCTGCGGGCGCGGCTGCGCCTGCGGGCGCGGCTGCCGGCGCTTCCGCGATGCTCTTCATTTTCTTGATAGCGCCGGCGGCAGTAGCCACCTGCTTGCCAACGCGCTGCAGCTGCTGCAGCGGGGTCTCCGTCGCAGGGTTTCGAACAAAGGTCATCGGCAGCGCGGGCAGATTGATGCCAGTGGGACGCTCCTTCGGGTCTCTGTCGAGGTTGACCTCCACGTTGATGACGCAAGGGAAGAGGGCTCTCTCGAATGAGCCGAGCAAGAGCGAGACGAGGACGCTGTACGTGCCGTCACGATTGTCCTCGACTCGCACCGAATGGTTCGACGAGGACAGCGTGGTGCTGTCGTGTACGCCCTGCTTCACGTATACGAGGCGCGAACTCACGACGGCGCCTCCGCGATTACACTGGTTGCCGAAACGGTCGCGCATCGTGAGCGTCACGGGGTACACCTCCTCGGTGTGAAAGTGTGGCGGCGCGGGGGGCGGCTCGGCCGGCAAGTTGAGCAGGCACATTGAGGGCTCGTGGCAATCCGGAAGTACGCGGTACGTGACGGGGCTGCCGGGAAGGGGCTTGCCGAAGAGTAGAAGTTGCACCTTGTGCGTGCCCGCGAGCGAAGGAGTATCGCGGATGTCGTATGTGGTCAGACCACCGCGGGTCTGCGGCTGCACCACCATGGGCTGCCCGTCCTGTGTACCGTCGGGCATCTCGTGCAGGACTGCGAGGGCGCCTTCGGGCAGCAGTGCCGGGTTTCCAAATTGGTCGAGGATCTTAGGCCGTATCAGGACAGTGTCACCTGCGATGACCATCGACGTGTCAGACTGATACTCGACCGTCTGGCGAAGCAACCACTTGCCACCTAGGGACATGCCGTTGACCTTCTCCGCCGCGCTCTCGCGCACGAACCCCGCCACATGCGAGTTGGCGATGTTGCCCTTCCCGCTCGAGATCGCAAGGGAGAAGGGCGCACCCGGCAGCAGGATGCGCATGCGCATCCTCGGGTCGAGTGGCACAGCCGCGCTCGCGATGTCGCTGCTGCTGCTGCCACCAATCAGCGTCGATTGGCTCCGCTTCTCAGCGGCGCCACTCGATGCCTGCCGCTTGGTTGTTGCGCCCTTGTCGCCGCCGTTCGCCTTGGCCAGCTTGATTGGCTTGGGCGTGTCCACAGCCCACACGTATAGGTCATTAAAGCCCGCCGTCGTGCCCACGAATTCGATCTCAAGCTCTCCCTCTGCGACCCACTTACTCTCAAAGGCGTGCTCGGTGAGCGTTTGCAGCTCGGCCGCCGTGATCGCCGCCTTTTTGGCCACGTGCGTCGAGTTGCCTTTTTTGGACACGAGCTCGGACCGCGGCGCCGCCTCGGGCACCAAGGCGAGTCCCATCTTGAGCCCGGAGCCGGGCGTCGCCGTGTTGCCATGCTCGTCGACGAAGCGAACACGGAAGGTGGTAGGCTTTCCCGCGCTAGCATGTTGGAGCCCCTCGCCCAGGCACACGGTCCGCTCGAGGTCCGGTTGCGTGCTCGTGAGCTTCATTGACGCTGGTGAGCCCCGAACATGCATGCCATCAATTGTCACGTGTACCTCGCTCGTACCTGAGTACTTGGAGCGCAGTGAGAGCGTGTACGTGCCGTCATTGTTGTCGACGACGCTCGTGGTCACATTCTTGTCGAGGCACTTGCACTCGACCTTGCCACCGCCGCGATCGCACAAGTTCGCGCACTTGTCCGCCGTCTTCATGCTGAAACGGCATCCAAATGACTCACCCAGGCCCACAATGCCGCGAAGCGGCAGCGCGCACACGGGTAGCTCTGTGGACTGTGCGTGTGCTGCACCGGGCTTGACCTCCAGTGCAAACGGGGAGCCTTTGAGGGGGAGAACCTGGTTGCGCAGGCGCACGTGGAGCAGGTAACGGCCAGCGCGCCCGACCGAGTACGTGACCTTATGCACGTCGTGCAGCTTCCCCTTCGAATGCAACACACCCGGGACGACACCTCCATATGCGAAACCAATCTCTTTTGGGTCGCTCTGCAGCTCCTGCACGTAGACGTTTGTATTCCCGTGGGGAGTTTCCGCCGCCGCCGCCGCCGACGACGACGACGACGCCGCCGCCGACGTTTTCGACTTCTTGGCCGCAGCCTGCTCATTCGTCGCAGCAAGCGTCCGGTCGACTGCCACTCGTCGTGCCCACATTTGGAGATGCTGCTGCCGTTGGCCCGCATCGAGCTTCTCGCGCCGTCGCACGAGCTCGGCGCCCTCCTTGACGATGGTACACCAGCCGACCGCCTGCGGCTCCCTCGGCCCAAATATGGGCAGCCGATGGGCTGGAGGTGCCCTGAGCATTCCCTGCTTCGACTTCCGGGCGATCACGTAACCGCTACGCTCCGAGTCTACGGGGGCCTTACCATCATAAATGGAATGGGCGCCCGCAGAGAAAGAGTCCATCAGCAGCGCCGTGCCGCATCTAAACAAGGTGGTGTCTCCTCCAAGTGTCACCGGATCGAACGAGCGCAGAACCGGGTTGGCCGTCCACCAGGAATCCGCATACTCCTCGGCAGACTCATCCTCGTATACCAAAGCCACCTGGGCTCTCACATCGCCGTCATCCGTGCGCCGCTCATCGAGCACTGTGAGCAGCTGCCCAGGCCGCAGCTTGCCTATGAGCTCCGAGTCTGTGTCCGGGCCGCTGCGCAAGACGAGCGGCTTTGCGCCCACCTGCACACGTGCCTTTTTGAATAGCTTGGTGGCTCCGCAGCCTGAGCCGCCGCCGGTTTCAGTCCCTTCGGCAGATGCCTCCTCGGCGGCGGCCGGCACGCTCGCAACCGTCGCGCTCGCCTGGGCGAACGCCGGCGGCGCGAGAAAGATGGGCTCGACGAAGACGTCCAAATCCTCCGCCATGGCTACCTTGCCGAGCGTATCGCGAAAGCACACCTCAAATTGCGATGAGGTGCGGGCGATGATGCTCGCAAGGGCCTGCCCTTGCAGTATGCACTGCGCCGCGTCGGGCTGCTGCGTGTACACCGTGAGGGCAAATGGCGAGCCAGGTAGTGGCGTGCCGAACAGGCCTATGGCGATTGAGTACTTGCCGCTGACGCTTGGCGTGTAAGTGACGCGATAGGAGCCATCTTCATTGTCTCGGACCCTTGCGCGAACATGGGAGCCGCCACGCACGGCGACAAAAAAAGAATCGCCTCCGGTCACGCGCGGTTTGCCATTCGCATCATGGGCTATGATTGAAAACTCGGCGACCTCACGAACGGTTGCTGTGCTCAAGCCGTCTCCGGACACGATACAATATCCTGCGTCCGTCGATGAATCGGTGGCTGCCTCCTCAGCACCTGTGGCCACCAGCGGAAACGGGTGCGCAGCTAATACTGGCATGCTCGAGGCAGACTTTGCTGATGAGGCCGGCCGGACGGCGACAGTGGGCCCAGACGACGTCTCGAGACGACTCCATCCGGGTCCAAAAAGACGCTCGCTTTTCCTTTTGTGTGGCTGTGAACAGCTGCTCTTTTTTCGTGGACCTAAATGCGGCGGTCGCAAAAATGAATACTGTACTATTGGGGCCCAGCACGAAAGCCTCCACAAGGAGGAATTCGCGCTTGGGTCGCCGCTTGGAGACTGTCTACATTTCTAATGGGTCGCCGCTTGGAGACTGTGTGGCCGCTCTGCGAAGCCGGTGCCGCTCAGGTCAGCAGTAGCGAGCAGCCGAGCACGTCACTCATCGCGTGGCACTCTGCGAGTAGGCCCTTGCGCGGCAGGCGTCGAGCGAGGAGTCGCGCGTAGCGCGTGACAGCATCGTCACCCTTCGCCAGCTGCTGCCATTGCTGTACCCAGCGACGCATTGCTACATGCACCTGCCGCCTCCGTGCGCGCGCCACCGACACCATCGTGCGTGACTCTGCGCGCAGCAACGCTCGTTCGCGGAAGCCGTGATCGCGCAGCTGGCGCAGCGCATCGTAGAGCCGACGCTCCTTCCGCACGCGCCCGAGCCATCTCGCTGGACCTCCTAGAGAGCTCGCTGTCCGCAGCCGAGTGAGGCCGTTACGGCGGCGCACCAGAGCCGCAGAATGCTCCGCGAGCTGACGGAGATGCTCGGCTACCAGTTTGTATGCCGTCGCTTGACGCCAGTGCCCGAGCGCGCGCCGCCAGGCCATCGACGCTGCCGCGAGTGTGCCGAGGTGGATCGCTCCGTGCATCAAGGCCACTTGCACACGCCACGATGCCCACTGCTGAAGAGCGGCGCGGAACCGGCCTAGCGTCGTGAAGGTGGCCGACCTACCAAGCCGCTGACCAACCGTGCGTGCGGTGGCCTCGAGGGCCGCCTGGCGCTCGCGGTGCTTGCGGTACGTCGCCCTCCAGTGCGCGAGCCACCGGGCCTGCTCCTCCCGGGCGGCCGCTTGCATCGATGTGCGCCAACGCCCCATGAGCATGCGCGCGATCCTCGCCTGGCGCTTGCGCGCCAGGTGCGGCTGCACCAGCTGAAGAACTTCCCGAAGGTTGGCCGCAGCGAGAACCCAATGGCGCCAGAGCAGGAAGGCACGCACGACTGTATGAGCCTCGACTTGCAGACGGAACTCGAGGCTCTTGCGAGCCGTGGGAGGCTGGCGAGGCGAGACTGCCAACAGCTGGCGGCTTCGCTTTGCGCGTCGCCGCCAGCGACGGAAGGCGTTGATCAGGTCCTGCTTCTGTTCGCGACGCCACAAGCGTGCAGTCGTGGCGAGGCTCAGCATGCTCACCTTGGCGTTGGATGTGCTGGTCGCACGGGCAACGACCCGAGGCGGACTCTTCGTCGCCCGCTTCGGCACTGCAGGTGGTGGTCCCCCTTGGCCGCGAAGTCCGGCGGCCCAATCCTGCGTCGTCGGTGCGAGGCCCGAGCCGCGGAAGAGCGCGCCCTTGAGGTTCATGTGGCTTTGTGGCCGCGCCCAAGACGAGAGAGAAGCTGTGAACAAGATCCTTCAGACCGTCGCCATCGTACGCGAGCCGGCCGTTGTTTCATCATCCAACGGTTACACTGCGGAATTCGCCAAATTTTTTCACTTGCCGTCCGTGTGCGCTACTAGTACCCGGTACCCGGTACCCGGTAGCGCTAACACCAAGCTTGACAAGAATGACGCGGCTTGAGTTCCGTGCCCTGAAAAATCGCGTCCCGAAAATCATGGGCTGCTGCAGCTGCCGCCGCCCAGTGCCAGGCGAAACCATGATGGACATGGACGCGCTCTACAAAAGCTCGCTGAGCAGTGAAGAGGCTAAGCTTGTGGAGCGGCAGGTGCTCGAGACCGAACATTTCACGCGCGACTTCAATCAGGAGACACTCGAGCCGGCACGGCAGCGGGTTGCCAACATGCGCAGAGCTCACCGAGAGTTGCTGGCGCGCATGAATAAGAAACCGTTTGCAGTTCGAAGAAGCTTAGCTGGCGGTGATCACGTCTCCATCGCCAGGTGCCAACTTGCTGTCACCAACGCCGAGAGGGCGTTGGAGAGAGCCCAGCAGATGCTAGACGAGCGTGTTGCCGAGATGCGCTCACGCCATCAGCGCGAGAGACTCGCCGAGTTGGCCAACGTTGAGCATCAAACACCGGCCGCGGCCGCATGGATCGGGACCAGCCTGGCTGATGCGGGCGCTGCTACCGATAGGTGTGAAACGCTTTCGCCGACGAAAACGTCGCCGGAGCTGGAGGCAGCACGGTTGGAGCTGGCCGCGGCACAGGTGTTACTTAAGAACATGAGGAGACAGCTTGAGCAGTGGCGAGCCCGAGTGGCGAAAGCTCAGTCGGTGCTGGAGGCCACAAAGAAGAGGAGGCTCTCGAGGAGTTGAAGAGAGGAATCAGCAAGGCGCGATTCCGCGTGGCTGAAGCTCAGGGGGTGGTGCTAGAGGCGCAAGCTGTGCTGGCGGTGGTGGACGAAGTGCCAACGAACGAGGAAGCAAACGAGGAAGCGAACGAGCATTATTTTTGTTAGGCTTAGCGTACGGTTATCGGTATATTAGGACTCCTACGATAACACATAACATGCGATAGATGCATAAAATAAGAATTTAGAAAGCGGTTGCGCCCCAAGGCACGCACAGCCACCGCACCGGAGTCCGACTACGAGAACTACGATCGTCGTAGTAGATCCAAGATCGTATTTTGATCGCAAAGTCTTCGCACTATACGCTTTACGCTACGATCGCGTAGATCACACTACCCTCTTTCTCTCGTTGCGTTGCTGTGTATGGCAAACTGTCGGGTATGACAGGGCAAGCCTCAAACATTACATTGTGCCTAGACGTGAAAGTTGGCATGCAATATTCCAATATAACCCTTTCGAGCCAGATCGAAGATGCGTCCCAAAAAAGGAAACTCGCTAAATCGTGCAGGTGACCTTCTCCGCCTTGCGCAAGGCTGTCGGGCTTGAGGACTCGCATGAAGCGTGGCTCACAGGGAAAAGGTCAGCACAAATGGGCGAGGATGTAGATTGCTGCGATGAAGATGGCGATACACCTCTTTTGCTTGCCGTTCTCAATGGCCACATCCACACCGCCACCGTGCTCCTCGAATCTGATGCCGACGCGAGCCTCAGCGATAAAGATGGCCATACACCCATGAGTTGCGCCTGCCAGTATGGCCGATAGAGTGCTGGACGCTTGGCACTACATGTAGCGTCCTCATCGGCCGCTCGCACTTGCAGCACGGATGAAGATTCAGGAAAAAGCTCACTTGCATGGGCTGCCCAGCGCGCGGCTGGGCTTCTGTCCTCCTCCTCAACACCAGGCTCTGGTTCAGCAAAGAGCTCACGCGCACGATCGACCCAGCGTGCGGCATCGCTGACCTCGGTTGGTTCTGTAGACGCCTTCAACGGGCAAGAGTATCCAGTTGGGTATGCATCAGGGAACGCAAGCCGCCTGTCCTCGAGCTGGCCCGCGCCTGTCTGAGGGGCCACTCGCCCGCAGAGAGCCGCCACTGATCTTCGAGGGGTGAGCGGAGACTCATTGGCCGAGGTTGCTCAGGTTTGATTTCGGCATTCTGCATGCAAAAAAACTGATGCCCGATTTGGATCAATTCTACAAAAGATTATCGGACCCTAATGGGGCCTCAAAGGACACACGAGCAGACGGCTCACCTCCCACCAGCCACGCCAGACGCTATCTCGACTATAGTGACCGGTGGCCAAGATGCAGAGACGCGTCACCGGTGGCCAAGATGCAGAGGAAAGTGCTCCACTCTTGTCGAAAGATAAGTACGACGAGAAGAAGGAGGAGAAGAAGGAGGATCCGCTAGACGATGGCGCTCTGGAGCCGGGCGGCGAGGTCGACGTGCTCGCCTTCAACCGCATTGGCTACTTGTGTCAGTATTTTGCGGTAGGGCTCGTGAGCAGGGCGATAAGCTCCACGGCCTACGGGCTCTACATTTGCTATTTGAACGTCCCCTCGTACGTCAACTCGTCGCAGCAGGCGATCATCGACATGGCGTGGTCTCTCAAGATTGTGTTTGCTTTGATCTCGGACAGCTGTCCTCTCTTCGGCCTACGGAGGAAGCCGTACATGGCCTTCGGCTGGGTGATTACAAGCGCATGCCTCGCAACCACAGCGTGGTTCATGCCACTGCCGCCAGCCTACTATTGCTTCGGCTCTGATGGCCAGTACAACACGTCCGTCGTCTGCAACCAGGAGGCCAGCAAAGAAGGCTCGTCGTACGCGGCGCTCATGTCGCTCGCGACGTGCGGCTACATGTTCGCCGACGTGTCCGCGGACGCACTGACTGTGCAGTACGCGCGGCGCGAGTCGAAAAAGCGCCGCGGCTCGACGCAGACGCTCGCCTACCTTGTACGCGAGCTGGGCGCGATGTGTGCGCTGGTGATCGTCGGCTTCCTGATGAACGGGCCCGAGTACAACGGCTCGTTCTCATGGGGGCTCTCGTTCAATTTCATCTGCGGCGTGCTCGCGATGGTCGTCGCCGTGCAGATCCCCATCTCGATCTATCTCATTGAGGAGCCCTTGGTCGACCCGAGCAAGATGCCGAGCTGCAGCACCGCGTGCAGCCGGGTCAACACAATGCTCTCCTCTGGAGCGACATTCGAGGTGGTGCTGTACATGTTCTTGGGCGGCGCGCTCGGTGGCATCGGCACGACCGCCGGGGCCGAGATCACGCGCCTGTGGGCGGGCGTGCAGAACCTGCAGAGCAACCTCTTTCGGTTCGCCTCGTCGCTCATCTTCGTAGCCGGGCTGTGGCTCACGCGGCGCTACTTCTTGGGTGCGTCGTGGCGTAAGATGATTCTGATCACGACGATCGTGATGAGCGTCATCGACGCGCCCTTCACCTTCATGACCATCTTCGGCGTCGTACGCAACCAATACTTTTTCCTCGGCGAGGCGTTCCTCGTCTCCTTGCCGCGCGCCACCTCGTTCGTCGTCTCCATCTACGTCATCGTCGAGCTGGCCGAGGAGGGCGGCGAGGGACTGGCGTACGGCGTGCTCACCACGATCGGCAACCTGAGTGGCCCGCTCTCGACGGTCTTAAGCAACTACATCTTCGGCCACTTCTTCTTCCCCTCGCTTTCAGACTCGAAGAACTACGTGGACGACACGCCGGAATTCCGCAATGAGGTGGCATGGTCGTATGTGATCTCATATGTCTTCGGCTTTAGTGCTCTGCTTCTGCTGCCGCTGCTTCCGGACCAAAAGGAGGAGACGCAAGAGCGCAAGCGGACGCGCCCACGCAGCCAATACTACACCCTCATCACCTGCATGATCATCGCCCTCGCGCTCGGCTTCTCACTCACCTTGAACATCCTGTCGGTGATCCCCTCAACCATGTGCCTTGAGATCGCGGGCGGCGAGGGCTGCTGAAAGATGTGCTCGACTATAAGACCAGGTGTGGTGCGCAGCGAGCAGCATTTGACCATTTTACCTTATTTTACCATTTTGATTGGTGGGCAGCAGGCCACAGCTAGGCCACAGCAGGCTGGGACGCATGCCCCGCATGGCTCAACGAAAATGTCCCTGCATGGGGACCCGAGTTACTTACTTCAGGGACTATCGGGAGACGGGTTTGCGTTGGGCGCCGCAGGGCGTTTGTCGCGGCCCTCTTCGACGCGGCCCTCTATGGTCTTCTGTGTTTCGATTTAAAGGCGACCGTGTCGACGCGCGCAGCGGTGTGGTGTCAACGCGGATCCGTGCAGCGTCGAGCGTGCTGTTGGATCGTTGATGATGTTCGGTTTGACTATAGAAATGACATCACTTGCTTGACCCAAGGGGGCGTGGTCTACTATTTTTCATGTTTATGAGGGCCCAACCCTACACCTCCTTGGGAATTGAATGCTTCACAGGTTCACTTCACAGTTCACACCTCAGCTGTGGACTCGAGAGTCGTGCGTGTGTGCATGGCACGAGATGCAGGCACGAGAGGCGCCAGAGTCGACGGCGAGCGTGGCTACAGAGAAAGAGCCGTTGGCTACAGAGGAAGAGCGACACGTTACGGCGATCGCATGCCGCCATTTTTCATCCAAAGGCTTTTGCTTGTACGGAGACCAATGCCGCTATCAGCACATGCCAGACAGTCATGTGAGTAAAGGCAAAGGCAAAGGTCACGAACAGCGTAACGAGAGCAGCCCTGACGCTGACGCCGCCGCCACCGCCGCCTTTCACGCATGCAAGGCTAAGGTCAACACGCTTCGCCGTACGGGCGCTCCGAAATCCTCGGTCCTCGCTGCGGTCGACGAGATGCGTGCGCTGCAGAAGGCATGGCACGCTTGCCGTGCCGCCGATCGGCCAAAGAGCCGGTACCAGACGAGGAAAAAGCTGCAGAACTGTGAGCGCGCCGGCATCTTTCGCCAGTTCCTGGTGCGAGCATTTGGGGCCGAAACGCTGCGGGCTGGCAGCGGCGTGCTCGACGTGGCAGGTGGGCACGGGTTCCTCGCCTTCGAGCTCGAGAACGTGGCAAGAGTACCGGTAACGGTCGTCGACCCGCGTCCGCTCAACATGATACGCATGGAACGGAAGTGGAAGCTGGGCGAGACGCTGATTGCGCACGGCAGTTTGGACGCACAGCCTCCGGCGAGCGCGCCGGAGGAGGCCCACCGCTCGTACGCGGCGCGGCTGGTGCATCGAGAGCTCCATGGAGCACGCGTCAAGTACGGCGAATCCTTTGTGAAACCGCGCCACTGGCGACATAACTGGGAGCCGCGCTTGTTTGAGCCGATCATCGCGGCCGCTGGAGCGCCGCCGAGCGTGCATGAGCTCGAGGCTCTCGGCGCGCTGGCAACTGAGATACGAGAGAGCGCCTTACAGATGGCTTGGACCGTCAAAGGGCTCGTCAAGGTGGCGATGGCGACGGCCAGGGAGCCAAGCCGGGGCGAGGAGGAATTGGCGGCGGCGGCGGAGGAGGAGGAGGAGGAGGAGGAGGAGGAGGCCGGCGAGGCGGCGTCGCCCACAGAGCATGCCACAGTTGAAGCCGAGGTGCCCACGAGTCGAGCCATGTGGGACCGCATTGAACACTGCTCAGCCATTGTCGGCATGCATCCTGATGGTGCGACTGAAGCCATCGTCGACTTCGCCCTGGCGAGCAACAAGCCGTTTGCAGTGGTCCCGTGCTGCGTGTACTCAGCGCTGGCCCCGACGAGGCGCAACGCCGCTGGAAAGCGCGTCACTGAGTACGCGGCCTTTGTACAGTACTTGCGCGAGAAGGCGCCCGGCCGTATCGGCGTTGAGCAGCTTCCGTTCGAGGGCAAAAACCTGGTCGTCTTCTCGCTGCCGGCAACGAGAAGGTCTGGGGAGCCAGAATGCTCACGTTGCGACGATGAACCGTAAAACCCCGACCGCACCCGGGGGCCGGCCGCGCCCCGCGGCGTTCCGGTGCGACTTTAGCGACTCACCGTCGTTAACGCATACCGCGCGGCGTCGTACCGATCTAAACGCAACGACGAGATCGCGATGTGTATGCTTCGGCTCGGTTAGAAAGTATAATACGTTTGACACCCCTGGAAGCCATATCAGTGCCCCCTTGGCGTTTGTGGGAGCAAAAGAACCCGCCCGCGCGCGCGCGCCCTCCCCCGATCACGTCACTGCCATGATTAAATTGCAAGGTCCAAGTAAGGTCCAAGGCGCTCAACGTGAAGCCTGTGAAGCCTGTGAAGCCTGTGAAGCCGACCTCAACGCTCAACCTAAAGCGCCAATGACTCACCGGTATGCCCATCACGGCGCGCCGCAACAAGCCTCCGCGACTTTGATGGGCGCGGGGATGGCAGGCTGCTGGTTCGGTGCGCCTTTGCCGAGCTTGTCTGACAGAGCGACCACCAGCCCCGCCGCCTTGAGCTTCACCTGCGGCGGCACAATCGCCGAGCCAAGGATATCGGGGGCGTGCGAGTCGGGCATATTGGTCTGGAGCACGGCGATCGGCAGCTGGCCGAAGCGGTTCTTCTTGTCGTTGACCGCGCCGAGCTCGGACAGCTTCTTGATGTTCGGGATCTGAACGACGGGGCGAACGCAACAGCGGGAGTTGAGGGTGGGGTGGGGTGGGCTGCAGTGGTGATGCAGGGCACGTGGGCAACGGAGCAGCTGGGTTGCGCGTCCGCGCGCGCGCACGCGGCTCAGAGTGCAGCTGACGCACATTGCCAATAAAGCTCGCAAAGTGGATGGGACTGCCTCCCATAGTCAGAATACTCAAATCGTCGAGGGCGCTGTACTTTTGCGGCCGGACGGCCTTGCAGAGTCTGAGCACTCCCATGACGAACTTGTGCTTCATCCACGGCTTGGCCACCTCGTTGGGGTCGCAGCCCGCCGCCACCAGCACGTCGAAGCATGCCGAGTCCGCCTCGGGATTCATGGAGAGGGCGACGAGCGGCGAGCCGCCCGAGAGAAAATCCCACCCAATCTTTGGGTTGGCGCCGTTGGCAAGGAGCCAGACCATCTTGTCCTTCTGCTCGACAGCGTCGGCCCACGCTGCGCACGCGCACAGCGGGGTAGGTTTCTTGCCAATCTTGTGAGGCACGCTGATCAACGAGTTGATCCACGGCGCCGGCCCAGGTCGCTCGCACCACAGCTTCTTAGTGTACGCCTCCACGTTGGCGAGTTTTCCAAGACAGATGCCCATCATAAAGCCGAGGTGATCAGCAGGCTCGGCGCCGGCATCGATGAGCAGCTCGATGAGCTCTGGCGTCGCCACCGGCGACATCATCGCCGCGGCGAGCGGCGTGAGCCCAGTGGAATCATAGTGAATCTTAGTAGCCGTGGGCTGGGACTTGTACAACTTGACGTCGCGGTCGCACTTCAAGATGTTCTTGATCTTCACGTTGAGCATCTTCTTGCCCTCGTCGGTCGCGAGCAGCTCGCGCACTGCCCCGATCTTGCTGTTGACGCACGCGACGTGCAGCAGCGTGGTGCCCGTCGCCTTGAGCCATTTCGCCTCGGTCGCGTCGTCGCGCCAGTGGAACTGCCGCTTGATCTGCTCGAGCTCGCTCAGCTCGGAGACGCGCGGCGCGCGGCCCTCGTGCGCCGCCGCCTCCGCCTCGGTCGGCAGCCCGGCTAGGAAGGCGGCTGCCAGCAGCACGTGACCGCGGGCAAGCCCCAAGTTGCCCTTATCGAACTCCGCCTTGGCCTTGGCAGCGAGCATGGTCTCGAGCACGCGCTTCACCTTAAACTTGTCGTCGGAGATGGTGAAGCTGCCGGTGCCCGCGCAGAGCTTCGTAGTGTCGCACAAGTTGAAATACTGCGGTGTGGTCTCGCGCGACTTGATCACCATCACCGGGATGTCGCCGCGGCACGCAAGGCGCGACGCGACGAACTCGAGGCGGCACCAGCCGCGCTGTCGCCACGAGTTGAAGTCGCAGCAGTCGCCCTTGTGGTCGGCGTGCTTAACCGAGGGCGTGAGCACAATCATCTCGACGCAGCGCTCAATGTAACTGGGGATCGAGTCCACGGCGGCCTTGAGCTGCTCGACCAGCACCGCAACGTCCTCGGTGACGCCCTGTGCCTCACGGTGGTCGGACACCTGCCCCGCGTGACACGCCGCCCCTTGCACCTCCTCGGGCAGCGCCGCGAGCGGCTGGGGCATCGAGGTGAAGTCGATCCAGAAGTACGATTCGGGGAGCAGCTTCTTCCACTCCGCCGCTGTGTGTTCCATGTCTAATCCGTAAACGAACTCGGACACGAAGTTGCCCTTGACGCTCATCTCGCCGTTGGCGAGGCGTCTGAGCACGTGCTGCAGACTGTGGAGTTGGTCCTTGTTTGGGTCTGGGTGGTTGTAAGCCGTCCATTGGTGGGAGATGAAGAATATCTTACCCCACATACTCTCATCGAACTCCTTGATCTTGCCTTGCGCCTTTAAGTTCTGGTGCGGCTGCCAGTCGTCCATTGCCATGAATTCGTGGAACGGCAGGACGTACATCGGATAGGCCATGTCGACGCCCGAGAGGTGACTCACGGACGGCATCGCCTTCTCGTTCCAAGGTCCCGGCATCACGACGTGAAGCTGGAATCCTATGTGTGAATGTGACTCGAACACAGAATTCTTGACACCTCATTTCCTTTCCATTTCTGCCGCTTGACCCCAACAGTTAAGCGGCCGTGAACTCAACGTGTGATGAGACTGTTGGCAGAGCTACCACAGGGGCCCAACCAGGGGGAAGGGGTATTGGGCATATGGGGTACCGTGCGGACGCAT
>Ga0210242_100362_pt1 | contig 40300 bp, 20 predicted proteins | sample ChrtobMeP5a_16mM_FD_155445 | JGI IMG/M metagenome (GOLD analysis project Ga0210242, IMG submission 155445) | Chrysochromulina tobin associated microbial communities from unialgal haptophyte culture, Seattle, Washington, United States - P5a_16mM | ecosystem: Host-associated > Algae > Haptophytes >... | reverse complement strand
CCCCCCCTTCCCCCCAATTGCATGCGGGGCCCAAAACGGCGCGTTTCGTCCGCTTCGGCATCGGAGCGGCGACGTCGTCGTGAAAGGACGACGCGCGGCCGGATCCCGTGGCACGGCGTTGACGCTGAACGCAAGAAGCTTGAGTGATACACATGGCTGACAACGCAACGACGCTGGCCTCAGCCTGCCGGAGGCGGCCACAGCTTCTCCATACAGTTTCGTTTTCGCCCTTTGCCTTCTCGCCGTCGCTGCCGGAGCCAGAGCTGCTGAAGAGTCTGTCGTCCGCGATCAACGTTGTGCACGCCGGCCCACGGGCAGCAGCGCGTGCGCTGGTGCCCGTCGACGAAGCGCTGCCACTGCTGCTGCACGCATCTCCGGCGGTGCGCATCAAGGCCGCCAAGCTCGTTGCCAAACTCCTGGGCATTCCGGACGAGCTGCGCGCACGCCTCACGGAGCGCTCGGCCGCTCCTTTTGCAGCGGAGCCCGAGCAGCAGCAGCAGCAGCAGCTTTTGCGGCCACTGGGACCGCCAGATAGCAGCGCTGGCATCCACCAAAGCAGCGGCCTGCGCGGCTTGGATGACGAGCGTCATCCAGACCTTGATGCCGACGCCGACGACGACGATATCGACACTGACGCGGCCCTCATGGACGCCGGCCTGAGTCCGGAGGCGCTCGGCGATGAGCTGAGCCTGTGCACTGAAGCTGCCGTCCGGTGGGCTGCCTCCAGCGCTCCACTCGCCGCCGTGTCCGGAGAGGCGGGCGGTGGCGCGCCACCGCCACGCTCGAGCTTCGTCAGCATCCCGCATGCCGAGGCAGCGCTGGCAAGCCTCGCGCTGGCCCTCGCGTCGCAGCGCCCTGTGCTGGTGAGCGGCGCGCCGGGCAGCGGCAAGAGCGCGCTGGTGGGCGAGCTCGCTCGGCGGCTGGGCGCACGCGACTCCCTCGTCGTCATCCACGTGGACGAGCAGATCGACTCTAAGGTCCTCCTCGGCACGTACATGTGTACCGAGGGAGCTGGCGAGTTTGCCTGGCAGCCGGGCGTGGTGTCGCAGGCGGTGGCGCACGGGCGCTGGCTGCTGCTCGAAGACGTCGACAGGGCGCCCCTTGAGGTGATGGCGAGCCTCGCCCCGTTGCTCGAGGGCGGCTCACTCTACCTGCCGGGGCGGGCGACCTCCCTGGTGCCACCCCCCTCCTTTCGACTGTTTGCGACCCTCTCCGTGCACGCCGCACGCGCCTCCGCGGCCGCGGCGGTCGCACGCTCCGTCTACCGGCCGTCGAGCTGGCAGCACGTGCACGTGCCAGCGCCCAGCGCCTCGGACCTGCGGAAGATCGTCGCGGCGCGCTACCCACCGCTTGCGCCGGCTGCCTCTCTGATGGTGCGGACCCTCTTTGCCCTCGTGCGCGACGCGACCGACGCCTCCGCCTCCGCCGCCGCCACCTCGATGGCCGACGCGTCGCTCGACACGGTGCGCGGGCAGCCGCCAGGGCCGCAGCACCAGGGGCTAGAGGCCATGAGCGACGTTCCGGACGGCGTGCGCGACAGTGCTCTCGCCCTCGACCCAGGCGCCCCCCCGCCCGACGCGGAGGACGTGGAGGAGGACGATCCGGCCGAGACGGGCCTCGAGGGAGCTCGAGGCGCCTTTGGTGGCGGGCGGCCCTTGTGTAGTCGCGACCTGCTACGGTGGTGCGCGCGCGTCTCGGCCGCCCTCGCTGGTGTGGGCGTGACCAGCCTACCTCCCCTGAGCTCGGCGCATCTGACAGCCGCGCTACGGGAGCTGGTGCTCGTGGAAGCGCTCGATATCTTCACCGGGGCACTTCGCAAGCCGGCGGCGCAGGCGGCCGTTTCAGAGCGGCTCGCCCAAATTTGGAACGTGCCGCCGGACCGGCTGCACTATCTCGCGTCGCTTCACAAGCCGGTGCTCAAGATGAAGCCCTCTGCATTGAAAGTGGGTCGAGTGACTCTTCCTCTCTCCGCGGCCGCCAAGGCGAGCCTCGACTCGGACGGCGAGGGGGGCCTTGCGACAAGCGGCACCGGCGCGTTTGCGCACACGCGCCAGACGCTGCGGCTCATGGAGCGCGTGGCCGCGTGCGTGCGCATGGAGGAGGCGGTGCTGCTCGTGGGCGAGACGGGCACGGGCAAGACGACAGCCGTGCAGCACCTCGCCCGCTCGATCGGCAAGGTGCTGCTCGTGCACAACCTGTCCGAGCAGTCCGACTCGTCCGAGCTCATCGGAGGCTTCCGTCCCGTCCAGATGCGCCATATCTTCGTGCCGCTCGCTTCACGCTTCGAGGCCGCCTTTTGCAAGACCTTCTCACGCACGAAGAACGCGGCGCTGCTCGACAAGCTGGCACTGCGCCTCGCCCAGGGCGACTGGAAGAAGCTGCTCCAGATCATGGCCACCACGCTGCGCACCGTGGGCCCTGGGTTGGCGCCAGCGCTAGCGGTGGCGGCGGCGGCGGGGGCGGCGGCGGCGGCGGCAGGGGCGGCGGGCCCGGTCAACGACACTGGCAGCGCGATGTCGACGGCCAGCAGCAAACGGCAGCGCACGGTAAGCGCCGTGTCCCCCGCCAGCGCATCCCCCGGCGGCTCGAGCGGCGGCGGGGTCGTCCCCGCCGAGCTGGCTGCCGAGTGGCGAGATCTCGCCGTCGAGATTGCACGAGCTCAGCGCCAGATCGAGCACCCGAGCGAGGAGGGGGTCGCCTTCTCCTTTATAGAGGGCTCCCTCGTGCGGGCGCTGCGCGAGGGGCACTGGCTGCTGCTCGACGAGATGAACCTGGCCTCGCCGGAGACTCTCGAGCGTGTGGCGGCGGTGCTTGAGGAGAATGGCTCGGTCGCGCTCACCGAAAAGGGCGAGGCGCACGCGCTGCGCCGCCATCCGGACTTTCGCATCTTTGGGGCGATGAACCCGCCGACCGATTTCGGCAAAAAGGAGTTGCCGCCCGGCATCCGTGCACGCTTCACCGAGCTCTACGTGGCGCCTCTCACCTCAGACGAGGATCTGCAGCTCGTCGTCCTCGGCTTGCTCAAGCCGGTCCTGCCTCACCCGCCAGTCGCCGCCGTCGTTGCCTTTTACCAGGCGGCGATGGCCGAGGCGGAGGCGACGCTGCTCGATGGCGCCAACCAGCGGCCTCAGTTCTCGTTGCGCACGCTCTGCCGCGCCCTGACCTACGTCGCTCACGCTCTCGGCTCGTACGGCCTCGAGAGGGCCCTCTGGGACGGCTTCCACATGACCTTTGTGACCCAGCTGCAGCAGAGGCACCAGACGGTCTGCGAGGCCCTCCTCCTCCGCCATCTGCTGCCCAAGCGCTCGGGCGGACTGGCGAAGCCGCCGCCCATGGGTGCACCGCCGAAGCCGACCGATGGGCAGCATTGGGTCCAGTTTGGAGGCTTTTGGATCCAGATTGACCCGCGCGGTCGGCCCATGGACGATGCGCGCTACATAGTGACGCCAACGGTCGAGGCGCGTCTCCAAACCGTCGCGCGCATGGTGGCGGCGCGCCGCTTCCCCGTCCTGCTCCAGGGGCCCACCTCCGCGGGCAAGACCTCGATGGTGGAGCGCCTCGCACGTGCAACTGGCCATCGGCTCGTGCGCATCAACAACCACGAGCACACCGACGTGCAGGAGTACGTCGGCTCGTTTCAGCCGGGCGCGTCTGGGCAGCTCGAGTTTTGTGACGGCGCACTCACCCAAGCGGTGCGCCATGGCTACTGGATCGTGCTCGACGAGCTGAATCTCGCGCCCTCGGAGGTGCTCGAGGCGCTCAACCGGCTGCTCGATGACAATCGGGAGCTGCTGCTGCCCGAGACGGGCGAGGTCGTGCGCCCACACGCGCATTTCATGCTGTTTGCGACCCAAAACCCTCCCGGCTCGTACGGCGGGCGCAAGGTGCTCTCTCGCGCGTTCCGCAACCGGTTCGTGCAGCTGCAGATGGACGAGATCCCAACCGCCGAGCTCGCCCAGATCCTCGAGCAGCGGTACGTTGATTACGTTGATTGCGTTGATTGCGTTGATTGCGTTGATTGAGATCCCAACCGCCGAGCTCGCCCAGATCCTCGAGCAGCGGTACGTTGATTGCGTTGATTGCGATCGAGTGCGATCGAACTGCCGTTCATGGCCTTGGCTGGCCTCGGATGGCCTTGCCCCCCAAACTGTCTCCCCTAATAGCCACGGCAATCAAAGGCAGTTGCCTCCCCCAATTGCCTCGGATGGCTTTGCCCGAAGGACGTGATTGCTCTTGCTCTAGCAGGCTAAGGTGATGACCGCCTGGAATGATCTCTCTTGAGCGAATCTGACGGAACGCAAGCGCATCCCCAATCCCTCTCGAGTGCTGTCGAGTGCCGTTGAGTGCCGTTGTTGGCCCGTTGTTGGCCATTTATTGTCCGTTGATGACATTGATGGTCGTTGATGGCCTCTGATTGCAGTCCCCATCGCTATTGGCGTATGTACACCTCATCCCCCTCATCCCCGCTTCCCCCCCCCCTTCCCCCCCCCCCTCCCCCCCCCCCCCCCCCCTGCAGCTACACGCTGCCCGCGTCATTCTGCGGCAAGATGGTCGACGTGATGGTGGAGCTGCAGCGGCGTCGCACCGCCTCGCGCGTCTTCCTGGGCAAGCACGGCTTCATCACGCCACGCGATCTCTTCCGGTGGGCCGAGCGGAAACCGTCCACCTACCAGGAGCTCGCCGAATGTGGTTACATGCTCCTTGGCGAACGGCTTCGTCAACCGTCCGAGCAAGCGGTCGTGCGGGAGGTGCTTCACACTCTTCTCCCGCGTGTGAACGTTGAGCCGAGCACGCTCTATGCGCGGATGCATGCGGAGCACCGCGCAGCCGCGGCGGCGGCCACGGCGGCGGCGGCCAGCACAAGCCACAACGGCGGCGCGGATGCGCAGGCGGCGGCGGCGGCGGCCGCGGCGGCGGGGGCGACGGCCGTGCTCCAGCGCGGAGGCGAGGAGGGCGCAGTTTGGATCCCTAGCGCAGTGCGCCTCTACTCGCTCGCCGCGGCCTGCATGGCGCACGACGAGCCTGTCCTGTTGGTGGGCGAGACGGGTACCGGTAAGACGACCGTGTGCCAGCTGTACGCCGAGGCAGCCGGCCAACGGCTGCACATCATCAACTGCCATCAGCACACCGAGACGGCGGACTTTTTGGGGGGGCTGCGCCCAGCGCGCGGCCGTGCCTTCCAAATCGAGACGTTAGGCGAGCGCGTCGGCCGGTACGAGGCGCTGGTGGCCGCTGCCGTCGCGGCGGCCACCGGCACCGTGGTGGAGGAGGCGACGCCCAATACGGCGGCGCCCACTGCCGACGCCGGGATGGATGCGGCGGTTGCCGCGCTCGAAGCCCGGATCGAGGATGCGGCGGCCAAGGTGGCGGCCGCTGCCGGCGCCGTCGGTGCCTCCGGCGCACAGTCGTCGCTCGCGGCCGTGGTCGAGGAGGTGTCCGCGTTGCGCGCGCTGGCCGTGCAGTGCAAAGCTCTCTTCGTTTGGGAGGTCATCAACGAACCTGACGAACCTTGATTGCCCTTGTGCAGAGCTCTCTTCGTTTGGGAGGTCATCAACGAACTTGACGAACCTTGATTACCCTTCATCATCCTTGATTACCTGACGCCGAGCTTCCCCTCGGCTTCCTTGTGACAGGACGGCCCACTGCTGACCGCGATGCGTCACGGCGACCTGCTGCTGCTCGACGAGATCTCATTAGCTGATGACGCGGTGCTCGAGCGGCTCAACTCGGTGCTCGACCCGGCGCGCTCCATCGTCTTGCCCGAAAAGGGACGCGAGCTCGAGGAGGTGGTGGCGGCGCCCGGATTCCGTCTGCTCGCCACGATGAACCCGGGAGGCGATTTCGGCAAAAAGGAGCTCTCGCCAGCCCTCCGCAATCGCTTCACGGAGGTCTGGGTGCCTGCAGTCGGGTCGCGCGACGAGCTGCTTCAGCTGCTGCGCACCAAGCTGCACGGCGCGGGCGCGGTGGGCGGCGGCGGTGGCGGCGGGGGTGGTGCGGGTGCGAACCGCGGCGCGGAGGGCCATGGCGGCGCTGTCGGCTGGGACGCGCCCGACGCGATGCTCTCCTTTGTGGAATGGCTCGCCGCACCCGAGGCGCCGGGCGCCGGCGGCGGCGGCGGCGGCGGCGGGGGCGGCGGCGGCGGCGGGATGGGCGGCATGACGGCGAGCCTGCGGGACTTGACAGCTTGGGTCGACTTTCAGAACTCAACGGCGCATGCACTCGGCCCGTATGCGGCCTTCGTGCATGGCGCGTGCCTCGTCTTCATCGACGCCATCGGCCTCTCCGTCGCGTCGTCCCGAGCGGTGCGCGAGGCTCGACGGACGCGCTGCATCGAGCGGCTCCTGCAGCTGCTGCCGCCGCCCGTGGCCGCAGAGGGTGCGCGCGCCCTCCACCTCGGCACCGATACCGTGCCGGAGATGGCCGAGGGGGAGCGGCCGCAGCCCTACGCCGCGCGACCCGTGCACGCCCACGACAGCGGCGCCCACGACCTCGCCGGTGCAGAGGCGATGGACACGAGCACGGACGGCGTGGCGCGTGCGCAGCTCTTTGGCTTGCCTCCCTTTTTCATCGACCTGGGGAGCGCGCCGAGCGATGCCGCGTTCTCGCTCCACGCCCCGACGACGCGCGCGAATGCCTTCCGCGTGCTGCGCGCGCTGCAGCTGCGCAAGCCTATCCTACTCGAAGGGTCGCCAGGCGTTGGCAAGACGTCGCTCGTGCAGGCGCTCGGGGCTGCGTGTGGGCATACCGTCGTGCGCATCAACCTGTCGGAGCAGTCCGATCTAATGGAGCTCCTCGGCACTGACCTGCCTGTCGAAGGTGCCCCTGCCGGCACGTACGCATGGCAGGACGGCGCGTTCCTCGCCGCGCTCAAGGCCGGCCACTGGGTGATCCTCGACGAGCTCAACCTCGCGCCTCAGTCGGTGCTCGAGGGGCTCAACTCGTGCCTCGACCACCGCGCCTCGGTCTACATCCCCGAGCTCGGATCGACATACGCGTGCCCGAGCACCTTTCGCGTCTTTGGGTGCCAAAACCCGCTCCAGCAAGGCGGGGGGCGCAAGGGGCTGCCCAAATCCTTTCTCAATCGCTTCACGCAGGTGATTGCCCGACGTGATTGCCAACGTGATTGCCCAAATCCTTTCTCAATCGCTTCACGCAGGTGCGCGAGGCGAGACGACGCACGCGCAGCACGCGCCTGCACGCACGCACACACCTGCCCTATCCCGCACACGCACACCGACCCCCCCCCCCCCCCCCCCCCCCCCCCCCCCCGCCCCACCCCCCCCCCGCCCCCCCCCCCCCCCCCCCCCCTCCCACATCTCGCGGCGAGCTCCCTGATCGGCGGCGCGACCAGTGCATGTTCATGCATGCTCTCTGAGTCCATCGCCCTCGATCTCTACAGCAGCGCCCAGAGCACACCCGCCCGAATTAAAGCTCGCGAGAGTGCCTCCGGCGGCCCGTGCCGTTTTGGCGCGGGTCGCCTCTCGATCGCCTCGCGAGTGTCGGAACGCGCGTACATGCATTCACACCTCCGACTGCATTCACACCTCCGACTGCATGCACCCCCCTGAATCACATCGCAAACACATCGCCCACACCTCTTGCGAGCGAGCGTCGATGACGGTCGTCATTGACGAACCAGCTACTTCTGAAGAACTGCCTCTGGTTCACTCCAACGGCACTTGAAGTTCACTCATGTCGCGGAGACGCTCGCTCCATGTTTCCCCACATGCCCTGCTGCACATTCCCATCTGCACAGCCCGCCTGCGGCAAGGTCCCATACCGCAATCTCGCGGCCCGAGTTCACGCGTTGCGTGTGGCTTGGCGCGCGTGCGCCCATGACGGCGCCCCATGTGTGCTCTCTCTCCCTCCCTCTCTCTCTCTCTCTGTGCAGGTGTGGATGGAGGAACTGGATGCCTCCGACATGCGCCTGATCGCGACCAACCACTTCCCCGCCATCCCAGCCACGCTCCTGGAGCGCATGATCGGCTTCGCGCGCGCGCTGCAACGGGAGGTGGTTACTTTGCGCAAGTTCGGCAGCCGCGGCGCACCCTGGGATTTCAATCTGCGTGACCTCTTTCGGTGGTGTGAGCTCATCGAGCTCGAGCAGGTGCGCGCCGGAAAGGGGTCTCGGCTGGGTCCAAACTTGTGCAGCACGCATTGCTCTTGTGACCCCCGCCGCCGCCGCCGCCGCCGCCGCCGCCGCTGCCTCCTCCGAAGGACGAAACACAAGCTTCCGGCATGACGGGATGGCTTTGCCACCTGACCGCATCCACTTCTATATTCAAGTCTCTGACGGAGCCACGGGGCATGCGAGCGCGTGGCGTGGCCACGTGGCATGCGAGCGCGGGGCGTGGCCACGTGGCATGCGAGCGCGGGGCGTGGCCACGTGGCATGCGAGCGCGGGGCGTGGCCACGTGGCATGCGAGCGCGGGGCGTGGCCACGTGGCATGCGAGCGCATGGCATGCCACTCCTTGCGAGCGCGCCCTTCACACCCCTTCGGCTCTCCCTAATTTGGCAGCTGTGGCACGCCTGAACCGTTAGCCGTTAGCCGTGAGCCCTTGTCCGTCTCGCCACGTGTGCGTGCGCAGGTCGGGCCGTACTGGCAGCCGTCTCAGTTCGTCGACTCACTCTTTGTGCAGCGCATGCGGACCGTGGACGACCGCCGCGCCGTCCTGGCGCTGTACGGCGCGTGGCTCGGGGGCTATGAGCCGGGCGCCATGCCAGGCGCCTCGGCGCCGCTTCCGCGGCCCATCACGGCGCCCGGTACGGCGCCCGGTACGGCGCCCATCGAGTCCGACGATGGCTTCGTGCTCCAGCCGCACTATGCGATTACGCGCAGCACGGTCCAGGTGGGCTCCACGTGGCTCGCCCGTTGCGAGCACCCGCAGCCGAGCGGGCACGAGGGGCGCGCCCCTCACATCCTGCATGCACAGCTCCGCCCCTTGGAGGCCTTGATGACATGCATCCGCATGCGATGGATGTGCATCCTCGTGGGCGAGGCCGGGGCAGGCAAGACCAGCCTCGCCCGGCTGCTCGCCCGACTTGCGGGCCGTCCGATGGCGGAGGTGACCCTCTCGACGACCACCGACACCACCGAGCTGCTCGGCTGCTTCGAGCAGAACGAGCCATCTCGCGTTCGCCTCGCGGCACTCCGCGCCACCGGCACCCTGGTCGCGCACACGACGCAGGCGCTGCTGCTGAGCGGCTCCACGCACACCGGTGTTAACGTTCACACCGGCCACTGCTCGGCCACCAGCGCCGTCGCGGCCGAATGCATCAGCGTCGCGACGCGGCTCCAAGCGCAGTGGGCGGAGCTCGCCGCGCCGCTAGGCACGGGCGGCGGCGGCGAGGTAAGCCTCTCCGATTCCCCACAGGAGGCCGAGTGGTCGGCTGATCGGCTCGCGAAGCTCGAGGCGCTGCTGGCCGGCATCGAGCACGCGGGCGCCGTGCTGACCTACGCTGCGGACGCTGCGGACGCTGCGGCACGGGCGGCCGAGGCGGCCGAGGCGGCGGAGGCGATGCAGGCGCAGGCAGCGGCCGGGGAGCCAACCTTCGGGCGCACGGCATCGTCCCGGGCGGCGTCGTCCCGGGCGGCCCGGGCGCACGAGAGTGCCCACGAGAGCGCGCACGGCCGTTCCCTCGCTGCGTCTCTGCCGAGGCGCGCTGCGTCGGTGCGCCGTCAGCTGAGGGAGGCGGCCGAGCTGGTCGTGGGCGGCGCGCGGGGCCGTTTCGTGTGGGTCGACGGCCCGCTGGTCACGGCCATGGAGGAAGGCTCGTGGCTGCTCCTCGACAATGCAAACCTGTGCAACCCGTCGGTGCTTGATCGGCTCAACCCGTTGCTCGAGCGGCACGGCGTCCTCCAGCTGCCTGAGTGTGGCCTGCAATCGGACGGCTCGGTGCGCGAGCTGCAAGCCCATCCCGACTTCCGGCTGCTCATGACAGTCGACCCGATGCGGGGCGAGCTCTCACGCGCAATGCGCAACCGTGGCGTCGAGGTCAGCCTCATGCCGCTGCATGCGCAGTCTCGCGACGTGCTCGGGTTGCTCTGTGCGATCGAGGCCGACGCGCCGCCCGAAGGTTCGTCACTGGAGCAAGGTTCGTCACTGGAGCAAGGTTCGTCAATGGAGCAAGGTTCGTTAATGGAGCAAGGTTCGTTAATGGAGCAAGGTTCGTCACTGGAGGCAGCCGCCGCGCAGGTCGCTTCGCCGACCTCGCACGCGTCGCGCCCATGTCGACCCCTAGCAGCGACGCCCCTCGCGATGATGGCCGCCCACGCGCGCGCGCAAGTGGCGGCGCTCGGCGGCGCCCTCTCCCCCTCGGCCGCCCAACAGAGCGCGATCGCCCAACACGGCGCGGTCGCTCTCGTGCAGTGGGGCGAGCTGGCGCTGCGTCGTCGGCAGCGGGGCTCGGCGGCCTCCAAGGCCCTCTCCGACGCCGCCGGGGTGGTCTACGCACCGCGGCTGAGCGCCATCGCCGCCCACAGGATGAGGGACCTCGCGGCGAGATGTGTGCTCGAGTCGATCTGGCCTGCCGCCTCGCTCGTGCTCTCTATTGCCCGCAGCTCGTCCTCCTCGTCGCCCAACGCGGCGCTTGCATGCGCGTGGCCGCCGGCGCTGGGCAGCGACGGGTACGCGGCCGACGCACTGCGGGCGAGCGTCCACTGCCAGGGATCCTTGCTACTGCAGCTCACGCAGCTGCTCTTGAGCGGCACAGCGTCGGCGACGCGCGCGAGTAGTGTTGGTGGCGAGATGGTGCTCACGACGGGCGGCGGCTCGGGCCTGCCGTCATATCTGCCAATCGAAGCGGCGAGCAGCGGCGCTCGGTACGGCGCTCGCGTGCCGATGGACCAGGCGCTCGGTACGACGCTGCTGCGGATGCTCGCAACGGCTGCCTGTGAATTCACACGGCGCGCCTCGCCCGCGGACGCGCGGTTTCGTCACACCGCCCTCGGGCGGTTACGACTCGCGGCCGTGAAGGAGGCCAACGGGCCGGTCGCCGCGACGATGGCGTGCGCCGAAGCGGCCCTTGTAGCGATGCAGTCCCACCCGCTCGTCGTCCGGCTGCGCGCCGCGCTGCGCGCCGCCTGCGACGCCGACACGGCGCTCTGGGCGTTGTGCGAGGCCTCATCTCCCGATTTGGAACGGCACAACCCGCCTCTCTTTGAGCGCGTCCGGCGCAAGGCCGCGCCGTCCTGGGCGCCGCCTTCGAAGACGTTTGGCGGCGTGGCGGGGGGCGGCGGGGGGAGGGGCGGTGGGGGGGGGTCCGAGGGGGCGCCCGCACCGCCCGCACCGCCCGCACCGCTCGCACCGCCCGCAGCGTCGGCGGCGTCGGCGGCATGGGCCGCGTACGTGACCCTGCTCCCGCGTGTACGCATGCTGATTGCGCTCGATTGGGAGCTGCGCATTGAGGCGTGCGAGCTGCAGAATGGCACGAGCAGCCTGACGAACCCCGGCCGGCTCTCGTTGACGAACCCGGCCGTGACGAACCCCGGCCGTCTCTCGTTGCTCGAGCGCTCGTACGCGCTCCATGCGCGCGAGGGCGCCGTGACGAGCGGCGCGGACGAGGAGGAGGCGATGGAGGAGCGCATTGAGGAGGAGGGGATGGAGGAGGAGCACGTGTCGGACGAGGGGAGCTCCCTCGACGAGATCTGGTCGTCCCTCGCCAACGAGCTGCACCCATGCCTCGTCAAGGTCCACGTCCAATTGCGCCGTTGGGTCTCCGACTTGCCGTTACGTTCGCCAGCGGACGAAGCGTCGATGCTCGGAGCAATCAAGGCCGTCGCGCGCGCCCGGCGCGCCCTGTGGAGCCGCTCGGTACGGCGCTCGGCGGCGGCGGCGGGCGGCGCCGAGGGCGAAGGCGCCGACGCATCCGTCGGAAGGGATCTGGAGGCCTTCCTCGTCGGCTGGCGCGCGCTGCACAAGCTGCTCGCGCGATTGACGAAACCACCGGCGCTCCTCGAGCTACCGGCCACGCTGGTGCGCGCCTGTGATCGGCTCTCTCGCGCGGCGCGCTTTGACGCGACGCGCTTCCGGGCGGTGCTGTGGAAGCACGGAGGCCATCCCGCCGCGCCTCGGTCCGCTGCGCAGCTGGGCGCTCTCAGGGCACTCCGAGCCTTGGCGCTGCCGCTCGCGCTGCCCGCGGACTGCGTGGGTGCGGCACTGTGGCGGTCGCAGCCGAGCCACCCGGCGCTTTGGGTGGGGGAGGATGTCCGACGCGAGCTCGTCAACGGTGCATGCACTCTCGAGTCCATCGGACTGGCGCCCGGTACGGCGCCTATCACGGCCGCCGCTGCACTGAGCACCGGCGGCGACTTTGACGACGACGAGGAGGAGGGGGACGAGGACGAGGACGACGAGGACGACGAGGAGGGGGAGGGCGTCGAGCGCGGCGCGTCGAGCGCGCAGCAGCAGCGTGCGTTGAGCCTCGCCATCATCCCGCGGACGATCGAGCTGCGCATCGAGAGCCGACAAATGCGCCGTCGCAGCAGCGGCGGCGGCGGCGGCGGAGGTGGCGGCGCACCAACTGGCGCTGACGAGCCTCTGGTCGACTTGCGAGTGCCCGCCACAGCGCGCGTAACGGCCTCCCTCTGGCCGATCCTCGACGCGCGTTCCGCCGGGCACGAGGCGCTGCTGCTGCTGCTGCTCACCAAGCTGCAATGGTCGCGCGCCCTAACGGCTGCCCACGACGACGTGGTAGTAACGGCTGCCCATGACGACGCGGCGGCAGCAGCAGCAGCGGCAGCAGCGAGCGAGCGGAGCGGCGGCGGCGGCAGCACTCTCGTTCACAGCAGCATTCACAGCGACGCACGGCTGAGTGCTCTCATTCGCTCCCGTGCCGAGCAGCTGGTGGAGCTGATCGTGAGCTCTACGGGCCGCTCGCCCCTGGACGCGACCACCGCGCAGAGCCTCGCGTGGCGGCTGCAGCGCGCGCCGAGCGCCGTACCGAGCGCCACCGACGGCGCGGGTGGGACGCTCAGCACGGCGCGCGGCTCGGCGCTCATTACGGCGCTCGATCTCGAGTGGCTCTCTGGGGCGGTGGTTTCGCTTTCGGCCACGTGGCATCGCCATCTGTGGAATGGCGCGTTCGAAGTGCTCGCGACAAGCGCGCGGGAAGCGCCGCCCAACACGGCGCCCACCTTGGCGCCCGGCACGGCGCTCATGCGCGGGCCGGCGGGGATGGTGAGCCTGAGCTACGAGGTGGGCGCCATTGGCAGCGTGCTGCGGCGCGCGCTCTCGGCGCCGCTCGGGGATCGTGACGCGACGCTCCTGCTGCTGCTGCGCGTGCGCGAGACGCTCCACCTGCCCAGCGCGACGCTCCAGCTGCCCCGCGAAGGCGCCGCGGCGTCGGGCGCGATGGTGGCGGGGGGGGCGTCGAAGGCGGGGGCGTGGGCAGGGGCGTGGGCGGGGGCAAACGCGGCGTCCAATGACTGGCAGATGTTGCTGCACGGTCTGAGCTCAACCCTGTTAGCCTTCCGAGGCACCCTGCCGCCCGAGGCGCGCGCCACGTTCCTGCACTGCCTCACGGGCCTGCACGAGCGTCTGCAGCCCATCCTCGCGTGCGCGGGCGCGCCGTCCTGGGCAGACGAAGCACGGGAGGCTGGCGCGCAATGGTGCGCGGCGGACCAGTCGAAGCCGTATGCGGCGTGTGCGGCCGAGCTGCGCGCGGCACTGCTGCAGACGACCGACGCGCCCATGCTGGAGGCACTCGAGCCTCTGATCGCGCCGTGCTGGGCGCTCCTCGGCACGGCGGCGAAGCGCATCGCCGCCGCCGCCGCCGCCGCCGCCGCCCTCACGCCCGGCACAGCCGTCGCTGGCCTCGCTCAGCCGCCGCAACGGCAGCAGCAGCAGTCGAAGCCGCAGCCGCCGTCGCCGCCGCCGCTGCCCTCGTGCCCTCAGATCCGTGGCCAAGCCCTCGCGCTTCACACCTCGCGCTTCACACCGCTGCCCTCGTGCCATCAGATCCGAGGCCAAGCATGGGTGCTCCTCGGGCTGCTGCGCTGGGTGCTGCTCTTGCCCGCCCACCCCGTAGACCCGTCGTCCAAGCACGGTGTGAAGCGCGAGGCGCTGCAGCGGGCGCTCAGGCAGTGCCAGCTCGAGCGGCGCGCGGTGGCCCTCGGGCAGGCGGTGCTCAACGGAGCGCCCACCTCGGCGGACTTAGGCGAGCGCACTCGCGAGATTCGTCAACTTCGTCAGGCGCGGCGCCGGGCCGCCGAGCGCACGTGTGCGCGCCCACCGCCCGCCAGTGGCGGCGCGACCTTTGCGCAGCTCTTCCGCGAGGTGTCGCAGTGGCATCGGTCGCTCGGCGCGCCGTCGGCGATCCTCAAGCTGAGCGCCGAGTTGGGCGCCGAGCTGCGCCGCGTGGGCGGCGGCGGCGCCCAACACGGCGCCGGTCCCGGCGCGAGCGCCGGGTTGGGCGCGAGCGGCGCGCCGCTCGACGCGCTCAGCACGGCGCTCGCGCGCGAGCAGGGCTGGCAGCAGAGCAGCGAGCGCTTCGTCGAGCGCCTCGCGACGTGCTTTGGCGGCTTTGAGGACCTCGAAGGCCCCCTGCGCCTCGCCGTCTACCAAATCAGGCACGGGCTGCGTACTCAAGCCGCGGCATGCGCGCGCACCGCCCTTGGCGCCGCCGAGGGCGGTGTGTTCGCTGCCGAGGGCGCGGCCGCCCAGAGCTTGATGCATTCACTGCTCGCCTTCCCACAGCGGCCGGGGCGCGGCCCCGCAGCGGGGGGCGCCCAGAACGACGCGTGCGCACGAGGGACCGAGGGCTTCCTGTCGGCGGGGCTCGTCCCTCTTCTCCAGCCGCTCCCGATCCCCGCCGCGAGCGCCGTGCTGAGCGCCCCGGGCGCACCCGCCGCAACGAGCGCTCAGCACGGCGCTCGCGGCGAGGGAGCGAGCGACGGTCCCTTCGTCGACACGATGCGCGCGCAGCGCTGGCGAGTGAGCCAGCAGAGCGGCCTCCTCGTGCTCGCGCTGCGCCGCCTGTACGTGATGACGCTCCTGAGCGACCGACCGCGCAAGGTCCACCTGGACGCGCTCAACCGCATCATGGGCGCCTTCGCGCGGACGCAGGTCGAGGTGGACGCGGCGGAGGCGCGGCGGCAGGAGGAGGAGGCCTCCTTTTACAAGACGCGCGCCAAGTCGTACGGCGCGATGGTCGATGAGCACACGCACGCGCGGCAGGAGGAGGATGCGTTACGCTCCCTCTTCCCCGACTATGCGGATGAGTTCTCCGACTTGGTCGAGAAGGCCAAAGAGGCGGGCTTCTCTGTGATGATGCCCGCCGGCGCCGGCGGCGGCGCCGACGACGACGACGATGGCGAGGGGGAGGAGGGCGAGGGCGGCGAGGGCGGCGAGGGCGGCAACGGCCGAGCGGCCATGGACACGGGCAGGGACGGCGCCGAGGGCGCCGGTAACGCCGGTGGCGCAGGGGGTAACGCCGTCGCGGGCGCTCGCGACGACGGCGGGCCGCTCACGCAGCCTTTGCAGGTCGACCCGGAGCTGATTCTGCAACTCGTCACGTACCATCAGCGCCTCTTTGGGGGCGTCGGTGGGCCGAGTTACATAGGGCTGCGCCGGGCCAGCGGCGAGGCAGCCCGCGCGTCGAATGGAGCGGCGCTCGGGACGGCGCCGAATGCGAGCGCGAAGAGGAGCTCACGACAGCGCGGTCGAGCGGCGGCAACGGCCGCGGCGCCCGACACGGCGGGCCGCGGCGCCCACGACGGCGCGCGCGTGCCCTCGTCGGAGTGGCGGTTGGCCGAGGCGCAGCGGGAGGCGACGTCGGCGCTGCGCCAGGCGCACAATCTCGCGCTCGAGCTCTACCCGTCGGTCGCGCCGCTGCTGCCCGCGTCGCTCGATCTCGATGCGCGAGGTGCGCAGCTCGCGCTCACCTGCCTGACGTGGCGCAAGCTACGGGGGCTCGAGGCGGACGCTGAGGGCGCCGTCGCGAGCGACTCGCGCGGCACGCGGGAGGTCTTCAGCGAGGAGAACTCCGATGAGGTCGCACGGCTCGCGCCGCTGCTCGAGAGCATCGCGACGCGCTGTCGTGAGCTGCTCCACCAGTGGCCGGAGCACGCGGCCTTGCAGGTGCTGCTGCAGGTGTGCGAGCGGCTGCAGGGCTTTCGGGTGGGCTCGCCCCTGATGAAGTTTGTCATCGGCGCCGAGCTGCTGCTCAAGCAATGCTGGGCATGGGAGGAGTTTGCCTGCCTCGCCACCTCGATCAAGGCGCTCATCGACTCGCTCACCAGCCTCGTGCTTCGGTGGCGCAAGATGGAATTGCATGCGTGGCCGAGGCTCCTCGAGGCCGCGGCCGCGCAGGTGCACGAGAGGGCGCTGGCCCGGGTGTGGGTGCCGCTCTTCCGCGTCGTACATGCGGCCGGGGAGGCGCCCAACACGGCGCCCGACGCGGCGCCCAGCGCAGCGCCCAGCATGGCGCCCAGCGCGGCGCCCGCCGATGGAGAGAGCGCCGTACCGAGCACGGACGAGCTCGCGGGCCACCTCGCCGAGTTCTTTTCGACCATCGAGTCGCTGATGCTCTCGTCCTCCGCGGGCGCGTACGAGGCGCACCTGACGCTGCTCGCCACCTTCGGCGCGCAGCTCCACCTCGAGGCGCAGCTCGGCCTCGAGGGAGGCGAGCGCGCCGTCCTGGGCGAGCGCGCCGTCGTGGGCGAGCGCGCCGTCCTGGGCGAGCGCGCCGTCGTGGGCGGCGGCACGGAGCTGCGGCGGCGCCGAGCCGGGTACGCCGCCATCCTGCACAACGTGGCCGGCTACTACCGCCAGTTCGTGGGCAAGCTCAAGGGGGCCGTCGCGGCGCAGATGGTCTCCATCGAGACGAAGCTCGTCGACTTCATCAAGCTCGGCCAGTGGAGCGACCGCAACTTTGCCGCGCTCAAGACGTCGATCGAGAAGTCGCACACCCACCTGAACCGGTGCGTCATGTCGTACAAGCAGCTGCTCGAGCAGCGCGCGGAGCACTTTCTCGCGGGCGCGGGGGGCGGCGGCGCGGCGCACGATGACGTCGAGGCTGCGGAGGACGTGGCACAGGCAGCCATTGCCCCCCCTGCGCTCGCAGCCTTTCTGCTCGCAGCCCCGGCCAGAGGGGGGGCCAGCAAGGGGGGGGGCAGCAAGGGGGTGGGCAACAAGGGAAGGAAGACCCCTCGGGGCGGGGGGGACGGGGGGGACGGGGGGGACGGGTTCGTGGACACGTCCTCAGCCGCGGGCAGCACGTCCGAGCCGTTGTCTTCCGAGCGAGCGGCCGCCACGTGGCTGCTCGAGCTCGCCGTGCTGCCCTCGACGGCGCCGCGCGCTCTGCCGGGGCACACGACCGCCGCCCCCGCCGCCCCCGCCGCCACCGCCGCCACCGCCGCCCCTGGCTCCTCCACCGGCTCGTCCGCCATGGCAACCCTCGTCGCGAGCCTCGGCCAACGGAGCGCCGCTCTGGGCGCTCACGATGACGCGAGCCTAATTAGGATCGGCGAGCTCAAATGCGAGCGGCTTCCGTCGCTCTGCGAGCGCATGCGCGACTTTTGCCGCAGCGTCATCCTCTCCGACGGCGCCGCGGCGAGGAGCGAGTCGCGGATGAGGTACCTCGTCGAGCTGCGCGAGGTCGTGGTGACGAGATCGATCGAGCTGCGGGCGATGACCGACAAGAAGGCGCGCCAGATGAAGCACAAGGCCGTAGTCGACCTGCTCAAGGGGCTGCAGGCGAGCGGCCTCTCATTCCACGCCTCCGCCCTCGACCCGCGCCTTGGCTCCATGTGCACCCTCTTTGCCGTGCCCGCGCACGCGCACTACGACGTCACGTCCGTCTTGAGCGGCTCGCTGCGTCTCGCCCAACACGGCGCGGCGGGAGCCGGCGCGGTGGGAGCGGCGGCCGCCGTTGAAGGGGACGGGGACGCCCAACACGCCGCGCCGGCGCCCAAGTCGGCGCTGTCCTCGGCGGCGCTCACGACGAGTGCGAGCGCCGTGACGGGCGCCGTGGCGGACGGCGACGCGCGCGCGGGGGCGCTCAGTACGGCGCTTGGCGCGCGCTGGAGCCACGAATGGTCACGGAGCGAGCAGCTGTACTTCCGTTGCCTCTTCCGGCTCACCCAGCTGCGCCGGAGCGCGGTGGGCGCGCACCCCGATCTGAGCGGGCGGGAGATCAAGAAGGGCTCTGGGCTGCTCGAGCATAGCTTCTCGCTCGTCGTGCAGCAGAGAGAGGCCCTCAGTGGCGCCATCGACCAGTTCGCTGTGCTCCAGTCCCAACTGGCGCTGCTCGAAGCTGTCGGGGCAGAGGGCAGCGAGAGCGGCGGAGGGGGCGGCGGCGGTGCTCGCGGCGGCGGCGGCGGCGGCGGCGGCGCGGATGGTAGTGGCGGTGGTAGTGGCGGGAATGGTACGCCCAGATTTGCCGACGAGGGTGCCGGCACCTCGCCTGCCCACGACGGCGCCTCGCCTGCCCACGTGCGACGCATGCATGAGCTCTGCGGCCAGGCGCTGCACGTGTGCGTCGAGACCCTCGCGCTCTTCGAATTGCATGCATCGCTGCCGCCCGCTCAGGGAGGCGCCGCCTCGGGCGCCGCCTCGGGCCACACCTCGGGCCTCGCCGCGTCGCGCGTCGTATCGGTGCTTAGGCGCCTGGCGCGCACGTTACAGACGAGGCGAGCGCAGCTGCCGGAGCCTTCCGTGGGCGACGTGGGCGCGTTGCTCACGACGGCGCACGAGCGGGCGGCCATGGGCACGATCTCGGAGGTTATCTCGCTGCTCTCGGAGCTCGGCGGTGCGGCAGCTCCCCTGAGCTCGGGCGAGATTGCGCATCTGGCGCCACTCGTGCGTGAGCTCGAGGCAATCTCGTCGCCTCCCCCCGCGGACTTGGCCGGGGCGACGATGGCGGCCGGGGCGACGATGGCGGGCGGGGCGACGATGGCGGGCGGGGCGGCGATGGCTGATGGGGCGGCGGCGCTACCGCTGAGCGCTGCGAGCCTCGCCGCGCCGTCGTGGGCTCTCTCGGGGCTGCCCCCCGCGGATGAAGCGTGCCTGCATTCGCTGGTCGACGCTGTCGAGCAGACGACCGTGCAGCTGCTGCTCGCGATGCAGGCGGTGCGTGGGCATTGCCTGCAGGCGGCGCTGGCGAGTGAGAAAGCGGAGGAGGAGCGAAAGGCACGCAAGCGGGAGCACAGGCAGGCGCGGCAGCGGGCGAAGCAGCAGGTGCGCCAATCCAAGACGGCGAATGCTGCGACCGGCGCGGACGAACCGGACGGACCTGCTGACCCGGCAGCGGGCGGCGAGGAGGAAGAGGAGGAGGAGGAGGAGGGGATGGAGGAGGGAGGGGCGGCTGAGGAGCAGATCCGCACACAGCACGAGTGGCTCCTGCAGCTTCTGAGCGCGGGTCGCGCCCCCCAGATCAGCTCCAGCCTCGCCATGGTCCTCGAGCGCCTCGCGCACTTCTCCGAGCGCTGCGCCGAGCGCGCCTCGGGCTCGCAGGCGGCGGCCGTCCGTGCGGCGGTGGTGCGCGCGGTCGGAGAGGTCGGCCCTGCAGTGCGCCTGCACCTGAGCGCGCTGCGCTGGGCACTGCACCAGGCCCTCGGCTACCACGGCTCGCTCGTGCGGCTGCAGCTCGTGCTCTCGAATACGTTTGCCGAGCTGTTCGCCAAAGGCTTCTGCACGGTGAGGCCGGAGGACGAGGGCGGCGGCGACAAGGGGGGCCAAGGCGGTATGGAGGACGACGTGGAGGGGACTGGGATGGGCGAAGGCGAAGGCAAGAAGGATGTGAGCGAGGAGCTGCAGGAGGAAGGGCAGATTGAGGGCGACTCGGCGGCGCAAAAGGAGGAGCAGGTGGATGGCGACGAGGCCGACGGCGGCAAGGACGAGCGGGCCAACGAGGACGAGGGCGTCGAGATGACGAACGAGTGGGACGGCGACATGAAGGACGTGGAGCAGCCTGACAAGGGGGAAGGCTCGGAGGACGAGGAGGGCGATGGAGACGAGGAGGAGAATATTGGCGAGCTGGACGAGCAGAACCAGGAGGTGGTGGACGAGCGGCTCTGGGATGAGAAGGAGGATGACCATCTGAAGCCACAGGGGGACGACAAGGTGGAGCAGGATGCGGCGGTGGAGCCGGGCGGTGATGTGCAGATGGAGGCCAAGGAGGAGGAGGAAGAGGAGGGCAAGCCCAAGAAGAAGCAGAAGAAGGACAAGGAGCAGGCGCAGGCGGAGACGGAGCCCGAGCCGAAGAAAGGAGACGAGGAGGAGGAGGAGGACGGTGGCGATGGAGAGGGCAAGGACGAGGAGGACGAGGGGGAGGGGGAGGAGGACGGGGCGGGCGTGAAGCCCGAGACAGAGTACGAGGACAATACGTTCAAGAAGCCCGAAAAGGAGAAGGCGGAGCCCGAAGCGGATGAGCAGATGCCGGACGAGCTCCCTGATGGGATGGATGGCGACGAGGACGGCGCTGAGGGCGAGGACCCGAGAGAGGAGGAAGGCGAGGAGGCGGCGGGTGCGGACGAGGACGATGCGAACCCGGCCGACGGCGGCGAGTTGAAAGACGGCGAGCAGGGCGATCTCGAGGAGGTCGGTAAGGAGGGCGAGGACAAGGAGGGCGAGGAGGAGGAGACTCCAACTAAGGACGACGACGAGGCGGCGGCGGCAGCGGCGGCGGCGGCGGCGCTCGACGAGAAGGAGGCGGCGGAGGACGAGCCCGGGGAGGCGGAGGGCGCCGGCCAGGCGCAGGAGGACGAGGGCGAGGAGGAGGGCGGCGAGGGCGGCGAGGAGGGCGGCGAGGAGGAGGGCGAGGAGAGCGAGGACGACGAGCCCGAGAATGTGGTGGCACGAAAGCAGTATGAGACTCAGATGAACTTTGACATGGGCGAGGGCAAGCACGCAGCGTCCGCGGCGGCCGCCGCTGAGGACGAGCAGCCCAAGCAAGAGGATTCGAAGGCGGCGCAGCCAGAGAGCGCCGCCGATGCGTCTGAGGGTGCGCGCCGTTCGAACCAGACCCGGGCGACGGGTGGCGAAGGCGAGGGCCTCGAGTACATGCCCGATGCGAGCCGCCAGCCCGACGCGCCGCCGCCGCCGCCGCCGCCGCCCCGGCGGAAGCCCGAGCAGCCGAACCCGTACCGCGCTCTGGACGATGCGCTCGAGTACTGGCACCGGCGCCTCCAGATGGTCGAGAGGGAAGAGGAGGCAGCGCCGTCCGAGGAGGACGCTGAGGCGGCCAGGGCGGCGGAGACCAACGATCCAACCCCACCGGCTCCCGAAGGCGGCGAGTATGAGTTAGCCGCGGAGCACGAGGCGTCTGACAGCCAAGGGCTCGCAGACGCGAGCAAGGAGCAGCTCGAGGCGGCCGCGCGGATGCGCCGCGCGGAGAGGATGGCGGCGGAGGAGGCGAAGGAGGAGGAGGCGGCGGCGGGGGGTGACGAGAAGGACGATGCACAGATGGCGGCAGCTGCCGAGGCGGAGGGTGAGGAGGGCACTGTGCCGCCTGCCGCGTCGGAGGATGACGGGCACATGGAGACCGACGAAGCTCCAGCTGAGACACCCTCGCGGCGTGAGGCCGAGGCACCCAAGCGATCGATGGCGGAGGAGCTGCAGCAACGGCCGCCCAAGAAGCGTCCCCTCCAGCGTCCAGAGGAGCCAACGGCCGGAACAGAGGACGCGCCCGATCCGCGAGCGGGCGGGAGCGCCGAGGGGCCGGAGAGCGGGGTGAGCTGGGCTGATGCCTCCCATACCGAGGGCCGCGAAGAGGGCGGCGAGGGCGGCGGCGGACTCATCGGCGCGATGCGCGCGCCGTACGCAGACGCCGCCCACGATGATGCGAACGAGGCGGGCGAGGGAGGCGTCGGTGTGAACGAAGACGAGGCAAACGAGGCCGCCGCCGCGGACCTCGAGCGAATGCAGCTGGAGCTCGAGGGGAGATTGGCCGAATGGCAGCTCAAAGGCGCCGAGAGCGGCGCAGCGGAGGACGCGTGGCGCGCTCTGGAGGGCCGTACCTCGTCACTCTCGCAAGAGCTCTGTGAACAGCTGCGCCTGATCCTCGAGGCGACTGTGAAGTCGAAGCTCGAAGGCGACTACCGTACCGGTAAGCGCATCTCGATGAGGAAGGTCATCCCGTACATTGCCTCGGGCTTCCGCAAGGACAAGATCTGGTTGCGGCGCACCAAGCCGTCCAAGCGGCAGTACCAGATCTTGCTGTGCATCGACGACTCCGAATCGATGGCCGAGACGGGCGCGGGGGGGCTTGCATGCGAGGCGCTCGCGCTCCTGACGCAGGCGTTGACGACCATTGAGGCCGGGCAGTTGGGCGTGCTCAAGTTTGCAGAGAGCGTCGAGTTGCTCCATCCGTTTGACCGGCCGTTCACAGCAGAGGCGGGCGCGCACATGCTCTCGCGCTTCAGCTTCCGCCAGAAGCACACTCACATGGAAGGCCTGCTAAAGAGCGTCGTGTCCACGCTCCGGGTCGCACGCGAGCAGCAGTCGGCCTCGTCCACGACAGAGCAGCTGCAGCTCGTCCTGATCGTCTCAGATGGACGGCGCTCGCCTGCATGGGGCGACCCGTCGGCGTGGGTGCGCCTCGCCGCCCAGGAGCACATCCTCTTATGCTTCGTCGTCCTCGACTCGGCGGCCCAAAAGGACTCCATCCTCGACCTCCAGCAGGTGAGTCTCGTCAATAGTCTCTGAGTGCCTCTGGTTGCCTCTGATTGCCTCTGATTGCCTCTGATGGAGCTCCCATGACCCTCGTGCAGGTGAGTCTCGTCAATTGCCTCTGATTGCCTCTGATTGCCTCTGATTGCCTCTGATGGAGCTCCCATGACCCTCGTGCAGGTAAGCTTCCCGAACGGTAAGCTCACGATGGGCCGTTGGATCGATCAGTTCCCCTTCCCCTTTTATCTGGTGGTGCGGGAGCTCAAGGCGCTGCCTCAGGTGCTCTCCGACGCTCTGCGCCAATGGTTTGAGATGCTCAAGGAGTGATCAGTTCCCCCTTCCTCCCCTTTCATCTGGTGGTGCGGGAGCTCAATGCGCTGCCTTGGTGCCTCTCGCCGACGCTCTGCACCATTGGTTAGAGATGCTGGAGGAGTGTAGGCGGCTGAACCGCCATGCGGGCGATCTCGCATGCAGGAGACCTCGCGTTGATGTGACCGTACACTACAGGCTGCGCGGGTAAGACGTAAGTTACTGTGCCCCCCTCCATTTCGGAATCCTGGGCGACAGGTCGACAGAAAGTGACGAGACACGTGAGCCTGGGTTTCGTCTAGGTTTCGTCTAGGTTTCGCCGGATTTTGCATGTTATGGTGCATGTGGAACACGACCTGGGTTTCGTCCGATGTTGCGTGTGGACAATTGACAATAGGTGCTGGAAGTCGTAGCGGCCCTGCTCGGCATGTGAAGGCACTGTGGACATGTCTCATGTGCTGTGTTAAACACACCGACGCATCGGGGCTGGCTCGAACTCAACGGCCTAACGTGTGGCTAACGCGCACTACATGATTGTAGCGTTCACGCATGTCGTGCGACAACGTCGTCGAGCGTTCCCCGTGATAAGAAAAGTTTAGCTTTATGCCGATGCGCGATGGGGTGACGCACCGCCGGGCGACAACCGACATATGCTTTACCCCACCTCGCGCACACCAGGTCGGGTCACCTACTCCCTCGACCTACTCCCTCGCCTCGAGCGCACTTTCAACCCTCGCTGCCGTCTTCTTTGTGCTTCACACACTTAGGGATGTTTAGATAGAACAGCCCCGAGAGCTGGCCGAAGGCCGAGCTCTCGCTGCCAGCTGCATGGCCAGCTGCCACGCTGTCAGTGTGCTGTGTGGGCCACGGGACCGCCACAGAGGTCCAGGTCGTGAGACGTGACGACCGTGAGAGACCACACAGCACACCGAACGCACTGAAAGACGGCATATGTTCAACCGCGGTCCGCCCGCGGAACCGGGTAACCAGCACGCCCACGCCTCCTCCAATCTCGTTCTCCGCATCAGCGTGCCCTCCCCCGCCGCGCAGTCCTGAGATCACGCCCCTCGCCAACTCACAAGAACACCTGCACTTCAACACATACCCCACTTTCCCAGCAAGCAGCATTGGTCAGTTGTCTGCCTCAGCGTGATACCCAGCCGGCTCTCAGCTGTGCGCTTGCATCGATTCCGCAGTCTCTTGGACATGTCATGAGCTAGACATCAATCCCAACCGCCGCAACCGCCAAACGTGTCGGTAGCCTAGCCGCTAGCCGCGCCACCGCGGTCGTGGATGAATCGGCAACGATCGCCGTAGCGGCACTGGCCATTGCGGGCGAAAAAGGTGCAAATCGTGCCGCCCTTTCCGGCACCCATCCAACGTGTCAGCAATTCCGCATGAAAAAGAAGTGAGAGTGGCTCCGATGCCACTTTCGGCTGGTGGTGAGCCACCGCCTGCGGAGGCATCGTCGGCGTCGACGCGACGCGTGTCACTTCGTGGTAAGGCGCATCGCAACGCGTACTCCGGACCGTGCCGCCACCCTTGCCGCCAGCCCTGCCGCCCCCCCCGCCTTTTGCCTGATAAGGGTTGAAATATGCCTCGAGCAGGACGCGAGCGCAGCGCTCGTGGCCCCTTTCGGAAGCGATCATTGAGGCGGCTTGTCCGGCGTAATTCATCTGATTTGGGTCCGCTTTTGACTCGAGCAGGACGCGAACGCAAGGCTCGTGACCATCTTGTGCAGCGATCATCAAGGCAGTCCAGCCGTCGGACCTTGCCTTGTTCGGGTTGGCCTTTGCCTCGAGCAGGACGCGAACGCAAGGGCGGCCACTTTCGGCAGCGAGGATCAAGGCAGTCGCGCCGTCGGACTTTGCCTTGTTTGGGTCCGCCTTCGCCTCGAGCAGGACGTGAGCGCAGGGCTCATAGCCATGTTGGGCAGCTGCCATCAAGGCGGTCCAGCCGTCGGACCTTGCCTTATTCGGGTCGGCCTGGGCCTCGAGCAGGACGCGAACGCAGCGCACGTGGCTATTTTGTGCAGCGATCATCAAGGCAGTCCAGCCGTCGGACCTTGCCTTATTCGGGTTGGCCTTTGCCTCGAGCAGGACGCGAACGCAAGGGTGGCCACTTTCGGCAGCGAGGATCAAGGCAGTCCTTCCGTCGGACGTCGCCTTGTTTGGGTCCGCCTTCGCCTCGAGCAGGACGTGAACACAAGGCTCGTGGCCTTTTTCGGCAGCTAAGATCAAGGCGGTCACGGCGGCGAAGTTCGGAGCGTTCACGACGGCGCCAGCCTCGAGCAGGTCGCGAACGCAAGGCTCTTGACCATGTTTGGCAGCGAGCATCAAGGCGGTCGTGCCGTCGGACCTTGCCTTATTCGGGTCGGCCTGGGCCTCGAGCAGAATGCGAACGAAAGGCTCGTGATCTCCGTAATGTCCGTAATTATCGGCAGCGATGATCAAGGCAGTCCTTCCGTCGGACGTTGCCTTGTTTGGGTCCGCCTTCGCCTTGAGCAGGACGTGAGCGCAGCGCTCTCTGCCAAGTTTGGCAGCGATCATCAAGGCGGTCCGGCCATCTGGCAGTTGAGTGTCGGGGCGGTCCGGCAGTTGAGTGTCCACGATGGCGCCAGCCTCGAGCAGGACATGAGCAATCTGCTCGTAGCCATGATGGGCAGCGATCATCAAGGCGGTCACGCCGCCTCGAGTCGTAAGGTGATGCGGCGTGTTTGCGCTGGTTGCCATATTTGGGTCCGCCTTTGCCTCGAGCAGGATGGGAAGCAAATCCTTGTGGCCTCTCTCCGCAGCCACCATCAGCAATGTATTTCCTTCTGGGTCGACCGCGTTCACGAGCTGTAGTGAGCGAGACTCCGAGTGCTTCAGAAGAGTCAAGAGCGCCTCCTGCCTGTGCTCTCTGACAGCATAGTCCAGAGCGCTCACCCCTCGAGCGTCCCGGCGGGCAACGTCCGCCCCGCGCTCGAGGAGTACCGCAACAACAGCAGCGTACCCTCCATGCGATGCGGCCATCAAGCATGTCAAGCCGCGGTCGTTGGGTTGGTCGATGAGCTCTGGCGTTTCGTCGAGGAGCGCGCGAAGCTCGTCGATCTGCCCAAACATCGCAAACTGCACGTGCGGTACGACTCCGATCGCGCCTCCCACTGACGGCTGCACGCTTGGGAAGGGCCACAGCCCAATCTCGCTGTCCGCGAGGTTCCGCTCACAAAGGTTCAAGGCCTCCTCCCGCAAGGCCACCTTCCGATCGGGCGGGCGGCCCTGAAACGAGCGCTGAAACACTCTGTCGACCTTGTGCCATCGGAGCCGCCGATGCCATTGGTACACGTCGTGTTTCGACGGAAAGAACCCGCCATGCTCCTCGCGGCAGTGAGGATGCGCGTCGTGGCCGCAGGCCTGAAAGCAAAGCCAGCAGAACGCCACATGGCAGCTGCTGCACGTCATCGCGATGCAACCATCTGGATCCGGGTCGCAGAACACCCCGCAAGATGGGCAGCTGAGGTTCAGAGCCTCGTGGAGCTCTGGCTGTATCGATTCGGGTGTGCACTGCACTTCTCCCTCGCCCGGCGTCTCCGTCGTCTCTGGCGTCTCCGACGTCTCCGGCGTCTCCATCGTCTCGAGGTAGAGCCGCAGCGCATCTCCAAAGAGGTGAGGCTCAACCATGCTGCGGCCAAAGGAGAATGGCTGCTGGTGGGCGCCGAGGCAGTCGAGGGCGCCATTCGAGCTGCGCAACTTTGCCGAGCCAGCGAGGCTGCAGATGTACCTTTGAAGGCATGCCGAGCAGATCAGGTGGCCCACAGGGCAGACGAGCCCGCGAAGCGTGTTGACCTCCTCGAGGCAGATGAGGCACAGTGCTCGCTTGGCGGCCGCTTCAGCAAAGGCCGACGCAGCAGTGATGAGCACGCGAAGGCGGGACCAGCGCTGCGTCGCAGGCGGCAGGTCTCCTGCATGCGCCGAGGAGGAGTCCAGCACGCTCATGCGCAGCACATCGGCGAGCTCGGAGGCCACCTCGTGCATCGTGAGCTCACACTTGGGTGCCAGCTCGAACAGCGCTACGCTCACAGAAGGCGGGACCAATGCTCCGGCACTGGCACATTGCGTTGGAAAAAGCGATCGAGCTTGCAAAAAGCGAACGCCAATCGCTTTTTCACCAAGGTTTGCAAATGCGAGCGCGACCCGGAGAAAGTAGTTCCAAATCCGGGGGCGTAACTCAGGTTCTTCGAGGAGTTGCTTGGTCGTCACAATCGGTCTTCACACTTGACATGCACACTTTTTTCTGATCGCAATGGGAAAGAAACGCGATCGAGACGCTGCGGGCGCGACGGCCTTGGCCCTATTGCCCGCAGCCACCAGCAGTAGCGGCACGGCCTTGACACTGGTACCAGCCGCCGCCAGCGGCAGCGGCACAACTTTGGTCCTGCCACCCGCCGCCACCAACACATCTGCCTGCACACCCACGCTCGCCGACTACCGAAAGGCGAAGCGCGTGCGCTTTGCCAACCGCGCGGCGCTCGTGCAGGTGGTCGGCGAGGACGCACCTCCGGCATTCGCCACAGGCAAGTGGAGCCGTGCAGAGAAGCAGGTGTGCGAGGCGAAGCTGCACGAGGCCCTCGAGGACCTCGGGCTGGCCATCGACTCGGCCGAGTTTCTGGAAGGCCTCGAGATGCGCGCGCCCCTCACGCGCGGCGCCGACGAGGCGCCCTCATTGCTCAACACGGGCCGCCGCGCCGGACGTGGGCCGCTCAAGAAGAACTTTTGGGTGGGGCTCGCTGCGACCGTGAACGAGTCGCTCACCGCGGCTGGCCGACCGCCGCGCAAGTGGAAAGCTATCTACGATTGGGTGCATATGCGCTACCTGGGCGCCAAGGGCGGGCAGGGCGGCGCGTGGAGCGAGGAGGATGTGCAGCGGCTCCTCGCGATGCGCGCGCGTGGCAGCCGGTGGCGCGACATTGCCGAGGAGCTCGGCCGTTACGTGCAAGACATCCGATGCAAGTGGCGTGCCGCGACCGTCATCAGTCGACGCGGCAAGTGGGATGCGCAAGAGATTGGGCGCCTCGAGAAGCTCGTGCGGAGGGCGGTCAAGGTGCGGGCCAAGAACCTCGGCCTGATTGCGTCTGATTGCGTCTGATTGCGTCTGATTGCGCCTGATTGCGTCTGATTGCCCCCTACTCATCAGGTGCGGGCCAAGGACCTCGGCCTGAATGTCAAGGCCGCCGTGCGTGCCTGTGCCGCCGGCGCCAACGTGGGCGGTGCTAATGCGGCCGGGGGCACCTACCGGTACAACTGTGGCGGCTCGCCGGTGTCGGCGGGCTCACACACGCTCGTCACGACGGCAGCAGGCGCATTGACGGTAGCCGCCGCGCCCGCGCCCACGTCCGCACCCGCATTGTCGGCGGAGGAGGTCTCAGCGCTGCAGGCGTCGTTGCCGTGGACCGCGATCGCTGAACAGCTAGGGGGTCGCTCGTACAAGCAATGCCGCCAAAAATGGAAGGCGCTCCTCGGCAGTCGCAGTGCGGCGGCGGCGGCGGCGGGAGCCGGCGGCGGAAGAGGCGGCCACGCTCACACGTGGCTGATTCGCACCGATGGCCCTTCGCTCGCCGCCTCCCGAGCGGCTGGGGCGGCCTCGGCGGCCTTCTCGCCCGCGGCGCGCCTTGAAGAGGACTTGGAGTTGGTGCGTGCCATCCACGCGACAGGAGCTGAGGACGACTCCGAAGTGTCGTGGAACTCGCTGCTCCCGCACCTCGATAGCACCGAGGCTCGTCGCCGGCTGCTCGTGCTCGCGCGCCGTATTGGTTTCGATGGCGACGCGTTGGGCGAGGGGCAGCTGGGCGAAGTGGTCGACCGGTTGCTGCCACTGCTCGAGGCGACGAGAGCGCGGCTCGTGCTCGGTGGCGGCGCCGGGTAGGAGGTACCGGTAGAGATTGTCTTCGAAGTTCTGAACTTGAACACACTAAACATTTCAGAACTTGAACTGAACTGTGAACACCTCGCAGGGTTCCGCCATGCAGTTTCGAGTTGTCGCTCCCGTCCGCGTCGACTGCGTCAACCAACACGAGCGCCGCGGGTTCGTATGTCGAGTGCGCGAATGCTGACCGCTGCCGGTCCATGGAGTAGTGGCCCTCGGGATTGGAACCCGATGTCATTCCCAGCCCCCGTTGCCGCCGTCGCCGTGTCATCACGTTTGGTAACAGCCGCGCAGCCAGCGGCGGCGCTTCCCAACGGCAGTGCCTCCGCCGATGAAATCACAAGCCTCGTGGCCCGCGGCCTGAGCGCGGCGACGGTGCTGACCGAGATCACCACGTCCTCGGTCGCGGGTGTGAAGGCTTTTCAGAAGTCGGTCGCCGAGGCGGTACGAACCGCACCGCCCGGTGTCGCGCCCCCAAGCATGCTTGGGCGCATCACCTTGCAGCTCGACGAGCAGCTCGGTTCGCTCGAGACCGAGGCAGCGGCGGTCATGCGGGCGCCGAGGCACAAGCGCAAGGTGTATGGCGGCGCGCACGCTGTCGAGCGCGGCCCCTTGCGCCCGCCGCCGCCGGCCACGCCGCCCAAGGTGTATCACGTCCACGTGCCATCGGCGCGCCGCCTCGCCGCCATCGCGACGTTTCCTATGAGCTCACCTCGGACCATGCTGAGGGCAGAGAGCGAGAAGGCCTTCACGGGCGGCATGGCACGCGGCGCGCCGAGCCGTGGCGCCGGCTCGGGGGCGAGCGGCGGCAGTGGCACCTCGCCGCCCCGGCGTGCCCTCATTGGCACGGCGCCTCTGGACTTGACAAGCGACGTGGGTCCGCGCCTGCGGGCGATCTCAGCGTCCATCCCAGCGTCGGCGAGTGCCGAGCAGCTGCGGCCGCCGGCTTCTTTGGACGGGCTCACGCCCGGGCAGCGCTACCTTGGCGCCTTGGCGCAGGATCGGCTTGCGCCCGTCCGGAGCACACACGAGCGGTTCGGACGGGCAATGTACGTGCCGGTGATGCCGCCGCCGCCGGAGGCTCGAGTAAGGCGCGAGAGCTCGCGTGCCCTCGAGCGTCAACGGCAGATGGAGCGGCTGCGACGGCGCATGTTCTCGCAGGCGCAATCCTGGCTGATGGCAGATGAGGACGAGGGCGGTTACGTCGAGCTAAACGAGGAGGCACGGCAGGCAGCCGCCACAGCGCTCGCCACGGCGCTCTCTCCGCACTCCTCGCAGCGCTCGCCCCGGCATGCGGGTCTCCGGCTCAGCGGCAAGCGGCGAAGCTCAGGCGCTGTCGCGGGCGTCGGTGGAACTGCTGCGCTGTCGTCGCAGCAGTCGGACGAGCACGGAGTGGTCTCAGCGCCTCCGGGCACCCCAAGGCGGCACCTCGACGCCCAACACGGCGTCCTGCGCGGCTCCTGCACGGGGGAGCAGACGGCTTCGGAGCTGAGAGCATCTCTGCACTCTTCACACTCAGAGCCGCTGCTTCACGCGCCGACCATCCGCGCGACGGCGCACGGCGGGCGCTTCGGGCACAGCCACCCTCGCGCTGCCGCCGCCACCGCCACCACCGCGCTCACCACAGCGCGGGCGCACGAGCGTTCGATGAGCGGCGCTCACCCCAGCGCGCACCACCTTGGCGACGAAGGCAATCCGCTTGCCGGTGCTGCCCCTCGAGCGGCGATGGCGCGACCCGCGCTCCTGGCCGCCGAGCCTTGGGGGGACAACGGGCGGCCGAGCCTGCCAGCTACCCCTCTCGAGTACCGGCTCCGCCCCGCTTAAACTCTTGTATACGCTCGACACCTGGTCACTACACACCGGCAGCCGCACTCAAAACGTCGTTACGCCGCGACGGCACAGTGGTCAGTGCGGTCTCCGGACTCCGCGTCGCGTAGTACCGACCGTCACTGATTCAACGGTGGATAGTAACTCAGCACGAACCAATCGAGGAATACGTGTATACGACTTACCCATGATCTGGCCCTTAACCCTAGACGGCTTACATCTTTTTTACTTACGTTCGGGAGCTCTTACCGATGACCGAACCACGCGATCCGATATTTAGTCATTTTTCTCAGAGATGCCGCGCATTCTTGTCCGCGATGCAACCCGACCCGACCCGACCCGGGCCGGGCCGGCCGGAGGCCGCTCGCAGGGCGCGGGGCCAGTCGCCCGGGATCTCAGGTTGGCCACTGTCGCGTCGTGGGTACCACCTCTTTATTGGACCGCGCACGTGCAGCCGTTCTCCGTAACCTCCACCTTCATCAGAGGATTGCCCTTCGGCCCCACCCAGCAGCCGCACCCAACGGCCTCCGCCAACATCTTCGCCGCGCGATCCTCCTTCGCCTTCACGAGCATCTCGATTGCCTTGATGCCCATCAAGTCGGTCAGCTCGCACGCGTCGAAGTAGTCCGCGTCGGGCACGTCGGCGAGCGTCTTCTCGCCGCCGCACACGGCCTGGAACTTGGAGATGCCGACGCACGAGCAGTTGAACTCGCCCACGGTGTACTCGGTCTCGGCGTCGGGGCAGCTGCGGTCGTACGGGCCCTTTGGCCAGTTGTCGGGGTTTTTGGGGATGTAGTCGCAGGTCCACAGGAGCGGCAGCGGCTCGCCCTCGAGACCGAGCGATGGAAGGAGTTTTGGGATGTCCGCGTAGAGCTTCTGCACGAGCCCCTGGTACTTGGCGTCGGTGGGGCGGTAGTAGGTGTACTCCGAGTTGCCGCCGACGGCCGAGAGGCCGCCGCCCATCGGCTTCTTGTGGATGGCCATCTGGCACGTGTCGCCCGCCATCAGGATGCGCACCTCGCCCTCGTCGATGCGCGGGAGCAGGCGCTGGTCGACGAGCTGGCCGTGCGCCGCCTTGCCACCTTTGAGGTACTCGCCCGGGAAAGTCGACTTCCACGCGCCCACGCCTCGGGCATTCGGACCCTCGACGCAGAAGATCATGAACTCCTTGACCGTGTGGTACTCTACGTGGTTGTCGTTCATCTCCATCAGCTTGAGGTAGTCGTTGTCGCCCAGCACCTTCTCGCCAAAATAAGTCGCCGGGTAGCGCTCGACCTTTTTGTCGGAGCTCTTGTCCCACAGCCAGCAGAGCCAGATGCCCTCGCCGGCCGAGCCGCGGTTCTGCTTGAGCACGCGCGGCTGGAAGGCGCACGTCTTCTTGAAGCCGACGATGAGCTCCTCCTCGGTGTAGTACGCGTACGTGTCCTCGAGGCCACAGTTGAGCTTGCTGATGTGAACGAGCGCGTCCTTGGCGCCCATCTGCGTCTGGATCTTGGGCGATGACCAGATGAGCTTGCCCCTCGAAATGTAATAGTTCATCAATGCGTCGAAGGCCGCCTGGGTGCCCACCGGGGTGCCCTGCGAGAGCTGGCCCGGGTTGATGCGCACGATGAGCGCATCGTAATTGCACGCCACAAAGTCAAAGGCGGCGACGCACGCATCCGCATCGCCGATGCTACTATCGAACTTGAGCAGATCGCACGCACCACCGGCGTGGATCACGCCGTTGGCGATCGGGATCGAGTCCACTCGGTTGCCATCGGGGCCCTTGTCCGAGCCGCCGTTCTTGGCGTCCGGGACGGTGAACTGCACGACGGCCAGCCTGAACGGGGCATCAACCGGTGATGGCAGCAGAGTGTTGGAGCGTCGGTATTTTTTGGACATGGCCCGACTGAGGTGCCGCGGCAAAAAGGTCTCGCGAATTTGGATCCGTGCGTTGGATCTTTGCGGAATTCCCTTTGGATATTCACAGTGAAGTCAAGTCACGTCAAATCAACTGTGATACGAGCCGGACCAAGCGCAAGCCTCCCACACGCTCGCGCGCTGGCGCGCTGCGCGCGCGCTTCTTCCGGGGTCCCTGGGCACAGCTTGTTTCTTCATGGAAAAAAATTGTTCGATCGTTGCCTTGGATCTCTGATCTTGAGATTCAGTAAACAGGAGGTGTGTTTGCTGATGGATAATTTTTCACCGACCGCCGTGCCATTGGAAAATTGTTGATATGAAATTCCTCAAGAAGGCAAGCGGGCGGCGATCTGCTTCGTGAAGACGCACACGTCCATCATGTTTGTCGCGCGGCGTGCGACGTTCCGGCAGCTTCCCTCCGCACGATCGGCGGTGCTGCCGCGCGTCTCCCCGCGCGCCATCTCGCTCACCTCTCAATTGATGGCATGCCGTCGAACCAGTCCAAGGCCCAGCTGCTGCGGCACATCTCTGGGCCGGCCGCTTCTGCAGCCGCAGCCGCAGCGCGCAGCGAGCAATGCGAGCGGCGGCGGCGCGAGCAGCAGCGCGCCACACGGCAGTGCCGGCGGCGGCAGCGACAGCAGCAAAGGCGGCGCTGGTGCGCGAGGCTCTCGCGCCAACGCCACCGTGGACCCGTACTCGCTCGGCGCAGCGATGCTCGCGGTCGCGATGGGGACGCTCGGGCTGGCCTATGCGTCCGTGCCTCTGTACCGCATTTTCTGTCAGACCACAGGCTTCGGCGGCACGACGAAGCGGCACAAGGGCGGCGGCGAGGATGAGGGCTATGACTTGCCCGCTGACCCGGCTACGCTTCCAGGCAACCGGCCCCTGCGTGTGACGTTCAACACGGACGTGTCGCAGCAGCTGCCGTGGAGCTTCAAGCCTGTGCAGAAGCACGTGACCGTGCTCGCCGGCCAGACGGCCCTCGCCTTCTTCGAGGCCACCAACCACTCAACCGAGCCGATCATCGCGGTCGCCACGTACAACGTGATACCCAACGAGGCCGGCGCGTACTTCAACAAGATCCAGTGCTTCTGCTTCGACGAGCAGCGGCTGCTCCCGGGCGAGACCGTCGACATGCCCGTCTTCTTCTACATCGACCCTGAGTTCCTCAAGGACCGTAAGATGAAGCGTCTCGATACGATGACGCTCTCGTACACGTTCTTCAAGTCGAATGAGATCTACTCGTAAGCCAAGCTGTCCTTTCCCCACAGGTCAACGGCGCAGAGCCCTCGAGCTGTCGTTAGTTCGTCAACGGCGGCCGAGCGAGGCGCTCCCTTGACTCCGCGGCCCATGCGCCACGTCTGGAGTCAAGTGCGCGCGGCCCTTCACGTAAACGTACCCTTCACGTGACCGCGCGCGCCGCCCCGCTCCGAGCTCTCGGACAGCGGTCTGCCGGTGTGACTCCTTGGCGCTCAATAATGGCAAACGCGTGGGTCCGTCGCACGCTAACGGACGTAGGGACCACTTCACTCGCCACTGTGTGAACTCAAGACAGGTTATATAAAGTTCGCGTTTCAGACTTGACACTTGTATGGACGTCTATGCTGTGCTCGACATACATACAGTCAGAGTCACGCACCGCCCGCCACAGTAGACAGTTTTCACCCAAGACGGTGGTTCGGTGCGTCCGATGCGGACCCTCGTAACGTATGCGGCAGAGCGATGACTGCCCTCTGCCGAGCAAAACTCCACGCCAGAGGCAGAGGCTTAGCCTCAGGTCAATGCAACGTCGTCGAGCCGTCGGGCGCAATCACCTGCCCAGAGCCCCTCGCACCCGACGGCCAGAAGAAGCTGGTGACCGTCTCATAGCGAGCCAGCTCTTCCGAGGCACAAAGCTCCGCGCAGTACTTTTGGAGCAACGCCGAGCGAATGTCGACCTGCTTGCCATTGGAAATGAGAGAGCGCACCGAGAGCTTCGACTCCATCAACTTTTTGGCCGTGGGCGTGATCGTGAGCAGGGCCGGCTTATTCTGCTTCTCCTTGGTCCACACCTTCTGAAGCGCCTGGTGCAGCTCGAGGAACGCGAGGGAGTGCTCAGTACGGCGCTCTTTGGGCAATCCGAGGCCGATCCGAGATCAGTCCGAGATCAGTCCGAGGGCAATCAGAGGGCAATCAGAGGCCGGACCTGATGCAGCTCGAGGAACTCGGAGAAGCGGCGGAAGGTGGTGCTCTCAAACGGCCCCACGCGCGCACGCAGCTGGTAGACGGTGTGTTGGCCCTTGGAACCTTGGCTGCTTCGTCTCTTCTCATCGGAGCTGTCGGCGGATTCGGTGTTCTCGCGCCTCTCGGTGCCCATGATCTCGACGAGGCGCACTGCAAGCTGGGCGATCTCGCTGCTGGTGGTGATGATGCCACGGGTCCAAGAGCCCTCGGTGGCATCACTCGCGCCTGGGCTGCCCTTGCCCCCGAAGTAGTTGGAGACGACCGAGGCCGAGATCGGCGCGTTTTGGCTCGAGCCGCCGTTGATGGGGGAGGAGAGCGCCTCGAGGATCCCATCCACGGCGCCGCCGAGCCTGGGACGTGGCAGCTGAGGGTTGCCTAATAAGGGATTGCCTAACAAGGTAGTGCCTAATAAGGGGTTGCCGAGCTCCTCCTCGGCCCGTGGAGCTCGAAGTTGACGAGATCGGAGAAAGTCCCGGAGCGCGTCGTCCTGAGCGTCTACCGGCGCGTCCTCGAGAAGGGGGAGGCTCGCTGGGGCTGAGGCCAGCTGACCTTCCCCGACGCCCAGAGCTGGGTTGGTGGGTGCGCCCTCGTCAGCTTCAGCAGCGGCGGCGCCAACGTCATACGCGCTCGAGCCGGCCGCAAGCGCCGACGCGCCGCTGAGGGCGGCGGCGGCGGTGCCCAGAGGGGTGGTCTGAACGGCACCAGCTGGGCCCTCGGCGAAGGCGGCGACGGCTGCGGGCGCGTTGGTGCCCACGACGGCGCTATGGGTACCGACCAGCTGCGAGGCCAAGGAAGGGGCTGTTGCCGTTGATGCAGCAGGCACCGCGCCCCAACCCACTGACGGCGATGCCGCCTCGGCTGTACCAGTCGCCGCCGACAGCCCGTCCGCTGGGTCCTTATTAGGTAAGCGCCCATCAGCATCCTTATTAGGCAAGTGCCCCTCCGCATCCAACTCCGCCAGGGCCGAGGCGAGGCCAGCCGCCCATGACAACGCGTCGCTCGCGCCGGTCGGAGTCGCGCCGTCCCGGGCGCCATGCTGAGTGACGTGTTGAGCGCCATCCTGAGCGCCATATGGAGCGCCATCGCGGAGCGCAATGGCCATGCCTTCGCTGCCAACGGCGCTGAGCTGAGCGGCATGGTTCCCCTCGCTGCCCAGTCCAGCGAGGGCGTCGCAGAGGGCGTCGAGCGGCCCACCACCACCGCCACGGCCGCTGCCGCTGCCGCCGCTGCTGCTGCTGCCAGCCGCAGACGGACCGAGAGGCTCACGGCCCACCGCGCCGTCCCGAGCGCCGTCGTATGACGTGGGCTTGCCTAATATGGATGCCGCGGCCGTTGGATCGCCGGCGGCGGTAGCGTTCGCATCGCTAAAGGAGCCGACTCGCTCCGTGAGCGCCGTCGTGGGCGCATGTCGGGCGCCGTCATGGGCACATGGAGGGCCGGCTCGTTCCCCGGGATTTCCTAATAAGGGTTGGTCCCAAGGACTCAAGCCAGCATACGATGGGGAAGCGAAGGAGGAGCTGCCCACCCCACTAGAGTCACGGGAGGACACTGCCGTGCCGCCGCCGCCGGCGTCCTCGCCGCCACCAAAGCCGAGGCTGCTCGTCGGGATGGCAGTGCGTCCGACGGGAGGAGAGGCCTCTGATGGCCACTGAGTGCCTCGGAGTGCCTCGGAGTGCCTCGGAGTGCCAGCGGGAGGAGAAGCCTCCAGTGCCGCCGCCTCCAGGGCCGCCACAGTCGCTGCGACCATGTCCAAGGGCCACGGGGCACTCTCGTCCTCCGACATACTGCTACTACTCGTCCTCTCGTCCTTCTTAGGCAAGCCCGCACTCGATCGTCGAGACGCCGCGTCGAAGTAGTCGGGCGAGGCGGCCGCGGCCGCGGCCGCCGCGGCCGCCGCTGCTGCCGCCGTCGATGACGACGACGTTTTCCCACTTTCCGCATCGTCCGCCTTCCTAATTTGGGTCGCGGCGGCGGCAGCGGCGGCGGCGGCCGCGGCCTTTTTGGCATCGGCGCCGCCTCGTGACGCCGCCATGACCGCCGCCGCCCACGGGTCAGACGCGGGGTCGAGGAGCAAGGCAGGGCTGGGCGGCGCGGCCGCCGTGATCGGAGCTATTGATCTCCTGGATCGGTCAGTACACGATCGCCTGGCGACGCACCGCGTGATGGCCGGAGTAAACCCGCCCGCCTCAACGGCGTTACGTGCGTTCAGCGCCGCGCCGTTGGTGAAGCTGGGATCCACAGGGGCAGCAGCACCGGCACTGGTAGCGCTCGCCGAGTCGCCAGACGACCGGCCGCGTTCGAGGGCGGCGGCGGCGGCGGCGGCGGCGGCGGCGGCGGCGGCGGCGGCGCCCGCGCCAAAGGCGGATGCGCCGGCGCCTATGGCGGTGGCGGCGGCGGCGGCACGTTCGGCGGCGGCTTCCCTCACTGGAGCCGACACGGCAAAAGGGCTGGGTTTCGAACCGGGGAACGAGAGGGCGTTGATGGGCGGACGAGAGATGGCTTCCATCATCGCATCGATGCTGGTGCTGCCCAGGCCCAGCCTTGGACGCGACGGCATCGAGGGAGCGGCAGAGGGAGCAGCAGCAGGCTTGGCGCTGCCGGTGCCTACGACAGCGCCGTCGCCGAAGTCGGCTGAGGCGCCGGGGGCGGTGGAGGTGGCGGCGGCGACGGTGGGGGCGGCGACGGTGGAGGCGGCGACGGTGGAGGCGGCGACGGTGGAGGCGGCGGCAGAAGGTGCGGAAGCAGTTGCGTTGGCGGAGAGCGCGGCGACGGGCGGCACAGCAGGCGCGGCGGCGCTGCTGTCAGCGTCGTCTGCGGCGGGGATGGCACTGGTAGCGACCGTGGCCGGACTCGCCTCTCCTGAAACCGCCGCCGAGACTGCCGACGAGGACGAGACCAAATTAGGAAGGTGTGACGCGTCGTCGTTGGCCGCGGCCGACGCGTCGCTCGTCGCACACGCCGCGGCCGGTAAGACGGCAGAGGATGACATCGAAGCGTCGCCAAGGGCAGTCGCACGCTCCGGTGTGGACTTAGATGCAGCAGGCGCCGTCGCGGACGCCTCCGCCAGAGTGGGCGCGGCCTCGACCGTGCGTGCCGGGGCGGCGGCGGCGGCGGCGGGTGAGAAGGGGGGGAGCAGCGTCGTCGGCGGCGCATGGTCAAACTCGGTGACCTCGCGATAACCGGGCGTCTCGTCCGCGGCGTCGTCGCGAAGGGCTTGGAAGTCGTCGTCACCCACGACGGCGACGGACGCGAGGCCCGCGGCCACGCCGAGCCGGAAGGACAGGCCGGCAAGAGGACGTAGCAGGTCCGAGAGGAGCTGACGGCACTCGAGGCGGTTGAGAAGCGCAGGCTCGGTGAAGAACATGCCACGGATCGCCTGGTCGTCGAGCAGCTCGCTCAGCGTCTGGCGCAGGCTGCGCTGGTTGAGCTGCACGTAGATCCACGCTCGCAGCCGCGCAGCGTCCGACGAGCCCACCGAGCGCGCGAGGCGCACCGCCTCGGCCTCGGCGTCGCCTCTGTGCTCCGAGTGCTCGACGAGCGCCCACGGGTGCACCGTGAAAATGCCGAATTGCCGCGACTTGAACTTGTGCAGCAGCACGGGCTCGAGCGTGTTGCAAAAGACCTCCACCTCGGAAGCGTTCTCAGTGAGCATGCTCAGATGCTGCGCGGTTTGCAGCAGCGCCTTGACCGCAGACTGGAGCGTGAGCAGCAGCGGCTCATCCTCCGCACTCACGGTCGTTCCGCGCCAGGGCGGCGTCGTCGGCTCAGCCGGCGTCCTCAGGCCCTGTAATCGCGCTCGCATAAAAGTATTTCGCGAAAGTGCAGTTTCCCACCATCACAGTCCATGGACGTGACCCACCCCACGCAGGAAGTGGGTATCCCGTGGTGTGCCGCTCATGAAACCGTGTTCGGCAAAAAATCTCGCCGCGAAGTGCGTGTGAATGGCCGCCTCTGCGGAGGGGGCGGCGGGCTTCGAGCGGGCGGCGTCGCGGTCGCGCGCATACGTTCGGCATGCGTCGCGTGCGCGCCGTGTCGAGCGACAGCTTGACAAGCCTGCACAGCGCGCCGTCGTCCACCATCATCGTCGAAGTCCCTGCCGGCCTCCACCCTGGCGACGCCATGACCATCACCGTCGGTAACGACGAGTTCACAATAGTCATCCCAGATGGCGTGCATGGTGGAGCTTTGCTTGACGTGGACATTCCCAGCGAAGTGCAGCCTTCGTATACGTCGAGCAGCGCTCCGCCGTCCACCGTCGCAGTCATCGTGCCGGACGGCTGCTTCGAAGGCGACGAATTTTCGGTGGTGGCTGACGGCAGCGTATTCTCCGTCTGTGTGCCCAAGGGCTGTGCACCTGGAGACGAAATAGAGGTCGCGGTGTCGGAGGAAGCGCCAGAAGAGCCGCCAGAGGAGGAGCCTCAACCGCAGCAGTATTCTGCAGCGCGGCTCGTCGGCCGGCGCGTCGAGCTGTGTGGTCTCGTGGCCAAGGCCATCCTCAACGGCCGACGTGGCACGGTGCGCTTGTACCGCGCCGACCGAGACCGTCTTCTGCTCAGCCTCGGGGGCATCGGCGCCGACGTGCACGTGCGGCCCGAGCATGTGCGCGAGCTCTCGCCCGACGACGAGGCCGAGGGCGTCGACGACGACGCGGGCGATGACGAGCCGCCAGTGGCCCCGGCTGCGGGTGCCCACTATGTGGGAGATCGCGTGCTGGTCGAACGGAGCGACGGGCGGCGCAGCATGGCGTGCGTGGTGGAGTACGACGAGGTGCTCGAGACGTACACGGTCGACGTCGGGCGCGGGGTCCTCAAGCACCTTGTCGAGGAGTCGTACCTGACGCCCTATGAGACGAGCCAGCAGTGGGTGGGACCGAGCGAGCGGGTCGATGGCCGTTGGCAGGGCTTCTACGTGGGCCGGCGCGTGCGCATCCCGGCGATGCTCAACAGCTCGAGCGACGACGATAAGAACGGCGCCATTGTCAGCTACGACGAGCGCTCGGGATTCTATCATGTCCAGCTCGACTCGGGCATCGTGCGGCGCACTGTACTGTATCGGCAGATCAAGCCGCTGTACGTGTTACGGGAGGACGAGGTGTCGTAGGCAAATGATCCACGCTCACTGATGCATGCAACTCACAACCCCCAACGGTCTTTGCCTTTTTGGGTTGAAAACTAGACGCTTTCGGGTCGAAGCGAGCCCGTGTCGCACAAACGTCGCACTCGCCCTGGCCACCAACTGGCCACCCGGCACTCGGCGCCATGGCAAAACATGCCACCTGCCTGTACAGCGATATCGAAAGCCACGAGTACTCCCGACATCCAGAGCCACCAGCAGTCAAACCCCAGCGAACCAATGGTCGGGAGGCCGTCAAAGCCCTCGACCTGCGTGTGCAGAGTACAGAGCTCATGGTTTAACGTTGAGACACTGTTGAGACGTTTGTATTAACACTTAAGCTCAGGAAGTGTTAGCCTGTCTCAACACCTGTTTCAGGAGCTGTTGAGACAGCTTGTCTCAACACCTCTAA
>Ga0210242_100360_pt1 | contig 40373 bp, 25 predicted proteins | sample ChrtobMeP5a_16mM_FD_155445 | JGI IMG/M metagenome (GOLD analysis project Ga0210242, IMG submission 155445) | Chrysochromulina tobin associated microbial communities from unialgal haptophyte culture, Seattle, Washington, United States - P5a_16mM | ecosystem: Host-associated > Algae > Haptophytes >... | reverse complement strand
GGTGACCCGCGCCTTCTTGCACTTTTCCGCCTCCGCAGCACCGGCCTCGGCGTCGCCGTCGGTGCGATTCGCTCTTGCCGTGGTCGGCATCGACCACGGGCGTCGCCTCGAAGCCCGAACGGGCCGACCCGAGCGCGTCTGAAGCCGCCAGGGAGCCCGGCAGCAACGCTCCGTGCCCGCCCCTTAGACAAAAAGAGGGTCGCTAGAACTCGGGAAACCTGGGACGAATTTTCACAAGGTGTGCATGCGGCGGGCGGCGCTGGCTAGGCTGGGCTTTCCTTGGGCTGCCTAGTGTTTTCGAATTTCGAAAACTCTTTTATCTTTTTAAACTGTGCTCACTCAGTGCCTCACCGGCACCGGTGACGTGTTCTCCCGACGTGACCATGATTGTGTCCGCTGCGTGCCAGGGTGCAGCTTCGTGCGTCTCGTGCCGTCACGGGTGCGTCACGGGCGCACTCCACGCCGTGTGCCCATGCAGCGTCTCATGCCCTCTCACCTTTCTCCCGCCAAATCTCCCCTTACACGTTCTCCATGGCTGCCCCCCCGGGGGTCGACCAGCGCCTTGGCCCTCTGTACGCCGCACGAGTGGCCTCTAGAGTGGCCCGAGATAGCTGACGGCTGCGGCGGCTCAGATCGAGATGTCAAAGTTCATCTTCGGCTGCCAGCGGAAGGGCGGCGGCTCCGCGCCGCTCGAATCCGCGATCGCGCCGTCGTTGGCATACATGACGTGCACTGAGTTGAGCCCGTCCACGTATCCAGCGTACGTCTGCAAGTTGCCCTGACCGCCGCCGAATTGGTTGCGCAGGGCACCGACGAGCCCGACGCCCGCGCGGATGCCGCGCGGGGGCTTGGGCGCCTTGCCCGTTTTTCGGCGCATCGCGGCGATGGCCTGTAGCTGCATCGGCGGCGACTCGAGGAATTTCGCAGTCAGCTCGGTGAGCTGCTTGCCGAAGGAGGTGGTGAGCTGCACGCGCGTCTGGTCACCGACGCCGTCGACCATCAGCTGGCCGATGGCCGCATCAAAGTGCTTCTCGGCGTTGCGCCGCAGCCCCTCATGCTGCCACTCGGCCACTGCGCCGCCACGCCCCATCACCTTGAGCAACTGCCCCTTGAACCGGTTGATCGTCGAGGTGGTCAGCTGCTGCCGCTGCTTCTGGAAGAGCTCAGTCACGTCGTTGTTGAGCGCCTTCTGCAGCCGGCTGCGGAACTGCGCAATCATCGGGCTCGCATCCGAGGAGCAAGTGCTCACACCCGCGTCGAAGGTGTTAAGCGCCGTGTTGAGCATCGACGTGGCCTCGGGACCAAAACCGCTCACGACCACGCCCTTGGCGACTTGCTTCGACCACCGCTGCAGCACCAACTGCGAGCAGACGTGCCACCAGAGTTCGGGGTCGGGGGCAGACGCGGGCGCGCGGGCGGGGGCGGGGGCGGGGGCGGGCGCACCTGGGCCTGCGCGAATGCTGCCTCGTAGCTACGCCCAGCAAGGTAGCGTTCGGTGAGCCATGCTTCAGAGGGCTGCTGGTCGATGATCGCCCCGGAGGCCTCCCACGCCTTCTTGGCCACATCGGCGAACCCGGACGCCTTGCCCAGCCGGCCGCCGACCCCGCTGAGCGTCGATCGCAGCGCCTCCACGCCCGCCTCGAAGCCCTCAGCGTCATCGCTCTCCGCGGGCACGGTGATCAGGACGAGCTCAAACAGGTCCGAGAAGGCCTTGCCTTTGAACTCGGTCGCGGCGGTGGCGGCGCTCCACGCATCCTTGCATGCCGCGCGCACCGCCGCCTCCGGCAGGCTGTCGTCCGGGTCGCGCACATGCACAAGCATCGTGCGCCCGTCGCCGCCACTCAGCATCGCCGCAAGGTGGTGAGAGAAGACGCGCTCGTAAGTCTCCTTGACGAGGGCAGCGGTGGGCTTGACGCAAGGCGAGTGCATGATGAGCGCATCCGCGAGCGACAGGCAAAAGGTCGTCAGCTTGCACGAGTCGGCCGCGCTGCGCTCCTTGCCAACCTGTGCAAGAGGCCTCGTCTCAAGGACGAGGCACCCGGGCATGCTGGGCGAGGATGCCAACCACGCGCCCGCAGACGCGGGATCCTGCGGGCCCAGCTGCAGCGCAGTCGCAAAGCGGGTGCCGAAGACTGCGTTGAGCAGCTTCGAGCTGCGCGACTTGCCTCCCACCGAGGCAACGACCGAGAGAGTGGCACTGCTCGGCGCCGATCCGGCGACTGCGGTCGCACTCGAGCCGAGGAACTCGCCCGCCCCATTGATCAGCTGCTGCGGATCGGCGCTGCCGCCCCTCAGCCGACCGAAGCTCTGCGCGCACTCCGACCAGGCGCCGGGCACCGCGAGCAAAAGCCAGGCGGCCACGCGCATTGCAATGGAGGACGATCTCCGATGTCCTCAATCACGCCGAGACGGCGCGTTCGAATGTGTGAAAGATTGATGTGAAACATCCGGAACACTTGACATCTAGTCAATCGACTGGTTCACGCACAACCTCGCCAGCTCATCCCCATGATTGTCACCCCACTCAATCTGGCCCTTACCCGCGAGGACGATGTCGAGCCTCGCGGCTTCGGCCTCTCGCTCTGCCTGCTCCTCGAGCTCAAGCAGCGCCTCGTGCTCCGGATCGAGGAGCAGCCCACGCCGCACCGCCGCGAGCGCCTCTGCGGAGCGCCTCAGCCCAAGCAGCGCCCTCCCTTTCCTCTCGTAGGCTGGCACATAGGTGGGGTCACATCGAATCGCTCGCTCAGCGTCCTCGAGCGCCTCCTCCGCCTGGCCGCAGCGCTCGTGCGCGAGCGAGCGGTTGCCGTATAACGAAGGCAGCGCCGGGTCGAGCGCGATCGCGCGGCTGAGTGCCGCAGCGGCCGCCGCATACTCTCCCAAACCGAAGTGGGCCACCGCTTGCGCATTCAGGGCCTCGACGTCCTGCACGATCTCCTCGGAGACCGCACTGATCGGGGCGGCGGACTGCCGCCGCCGCTGCACGGGCAGCGCGTGGCTCTCGACCGCCAGCCGAAAGAGCTCATTCTCGGCCTCGAGCTGTGTGTCGGCCATCTCCTGTGCCAAAAAGGCGGGGAAGGTCTTCTCGAACAGTTCGAGCATGCGAGGGCGCTCCGCTGCAGGCAGCGAATCGAAAAACTCCTTGAACGGGTTGCCGGCGGCGGCATCGTCGCCGTCGCCGTCGCCCAAGTTCGCGGCCGCCATGAGCGCCGCCAGCGTCGCTCCGTCCAAGCCCAGATCCGCGGCAAAGTCTGCCAGCGGTGCCTCCGCAGCGTCGCCGAGCTCCGCAGCAGCGCGCTCGCGGCCGCGCTCGAGCATGATGGAAGGATCGACGCTCCCCTCGGCGAGAGCTCGCGCCCAGCCAGCGCCAAAAATGTCGGAAAATGGATCGGCGAGCAGCGCATCCGCTTCGGCAGCACGGTCGCCCGCACGCAGAATCGCCTCGTATGCCTTGGCCACGGCCAAGTACTTTTCATTGGCATCGGGCGAAGGGTTCTTATCCGGGTGCAGCCGCAGCGCGAGCTTTCTGAATGCGGCGCGCGCAGCGTCCAGTCCAGCGCCTGGCGAGAGGCCGAGAGCGCGATAGTCGGAGGCGGACATAGCCGCTAACGCGTTAAGTCAAGCCAAGTCAAGTCAAGTCAAGATATTCATTCGAGATTTGGTACCAGAATTAAATGTAATGTAGCCCCGCTGGCTGAATATATCTTGATGCGGTTTGCTGCCGTTACGCGACGAAACTCTCGATAAAACTTGCCTCCGCTCGTCGCGAAGCCGACGAAGATGCGAATGATACTCGGCCCCCTCGCGGCGGTGCTCGCGTACGGGAGCCGCGCGCCACATTCGTCGCGCGTACAGTCGATCCGGTGCGCCTCGTACCGACTTCGGAGTGAATCACGACCGTTCTTCGCACTGCTCTCTGACTCTGATAAAGCGGGTGCTGTCGTTTTGTTTGCAGCATGATCGACCCTTTCTTGGGGGGGCTCGCGCTTGCAGCACTAGCAGAGTGGAAGGACGAGGATAGAAAGCAAAGGCCCGATCTAACCGCCGCCGTGGCGGCGCCGCCACCCCCCGCAGCGCCACCACCGTTGCCCAAAGTTGTCTTGGCTGTGGCGGACAAGGCCTTGGACAAGGCGAACAAGGCTCTGGACTTGGCGGCCGCCCAGGACAAGGATGCGGCCGGAGAGGTGGCTGAGCTGAAGCTTAAGGTGGCGGCGCTCGAGAAACAGCTTCTCGAGCAGGCCTCGGGCGCGGCGGCCAAGGAGAAGGAGACGGCCAAGCTGCAAAGCCAGCTAGCTGCAAAGGATGCACAGCTGCTCGAGCTTGAGAGCCAAGTTGAGGAGCTGAAGAGCAAGGAGGTGGGAGAGGACCTCTTTGTGGCCGCCCGGCTGCAAGAGCAGATCGACGAGGTGCGGGAGACAGCTGCCGCGATCTGGGCGGACCTACTTCCACTCGTCAAGGACTTGCCTGCGCCGCTCGTCGCATCGAAGTTGACGGAGAAGGAGATAGGGATGATGCGCTCGAAAGTTGCGTGCGACCAGGAGGCTGCATGTTTCTTCCTGCAGCGCGCGGCGCACGCACTCAAGCTCTCGGGCGTGGGCGAGCGCGACCCGAGGCTCCTCGAGATCATGGCATTGCTCTCCTCCGCCGAGGCGCAGCTCAGGGACCCACAGCAGCAGCAGCCGCTTGCGCGAGGTCGTTAGTCACCGAGTCGACTCCGACTTGACTCAGGCACTGTGACGGAGGGGAAATGCGTTATGTTTACCAAGCAGTTCTGTGCGCACTCGAGCGCCGACGTCTATTTACTCGTATGTAATGGTCTACGAAATCGAAAGCGGCGACGGATGGCGCTAACCGGGCGGACGAAGATCACGTTCACGATGCGGCATGCGCGGACTACGACCGATAACCGGCGGTAAACGATAATCGATATACGGATTAACGTCTTCTAAACGTCTTCGCTTGTGAGCGCGCCCCGTCACGTGTGCTGTCCGTGGTCGCGTCTCTGCAGTCTCCGCCCGCGTATCCGCAGTATATCCGCGGTATCGTACCGCCACGCACGGTCACCAACGAGCCTCTCGAGCGACGACGCACGAGTTACGTTAACCGTCCGCCCCAAGACGTGAACCGTCCGCCGTCCGTGCAAGGTCCTGGAGCCGCATAATCTCGTGGTCTTTCGCGAGGATGACACGCTCGAGCTCCTGAGTGAGCTTGAGCTGCATCTCAAACTTCTCGCGCGAGCGCACGGTGGACGACCCGTTCCCAAAGAAGCCACTCGAGGGCCACAGGGCCTCCTCCCGCGATCGGAGCTCCGCCTCACGAAGGCTTGCATGCTTGTGCTTGAGCGTCGCCCGCTGCTGGAGCTCCCGGAGTGCCTGCCAGCCGGCCTTGACCTCGGTCGCGAGGGCGGAGCGTGCCGCCTCGGCGTCCGCAGCGCGCTGCAAAGCCGCGGTTCGCTGCTGTGCCGCCGCCTCCGCCGCCGCCGCCGCACCCTCCCTCTCCCTCTCCAAGGACGCGAGCGCCTCCGCCGCCGCCGCCTCCGCCTTCGCCTGCGCCGCCGCCGCCTCGGCTGCACGTGCCTCCGCCACTGCCCGCGCCGCGCTCGCCTCGGCGGCCTGCGCGCCACTCCGCGCCTTGTCGGCTGTGAACGTGACGTTTCGTTCAGCCTGCTGCGCGAGCGAGCGCGCCATCACCACATGCAGCTCGGCCGCCTTCGCCTCGGCAGCCGCCGCCCGGTGCTCCGCGTCGCCCCTGCCCAACTCGCTCGCGGCAACGCGCGCCTCGAGCGCGCGAAGGGCTTCGGCAGAGGCGAGCGACGCGAGGGCCAACTGGCGGCGCATCTCCGCAATCTCGAGCGCGAGCTCAGAGCGCGCCACTTGGGCCGCGAGAGCCTCGCACTGATGACTCTCGCATCTCGTCCTCATCTCGGCGAGCGTGCCTCGCGACGCGAGGTCCGACGCCTGCGCCTGCGCCTGCGCCGCCGCCACACTCGAGGCCGCCTCCGCCGCGGCCGCCTCCGAGGCCGCCAGCGACGCCGCCCGAGCTCCGTCCACGATTGCCTCCGCTGCGTCCGCCCTCGCCTCGGCCGCCTGCCGTGCTGCCTCGGCCTCGGCTGCCGTGCGCGCCGCCTCTGCCGCCCGCACCATCGCCGCGGCTGACTCCGCTCTCGCCGCGGCCTCACCCTCACGCGCCATCTTCATGGCTAGCTCGGCACGCGCACGCGCCGCCTCTGCCTCCGCTAAGCGTGCCTCGAGCGCCTCGGCTGCCGCGTGATCGGCGTCGTGCTGAGCACGCTCGGCCAGTGCGTCGCGCGCCGCTTCCGCCGCCTTCGACTGCCCGTGTATGACGGTGGCGCTCGCCGGCTTCGGAGAAGGGTCGACGTCCTCATCAAGCTCATCAAGCTCATCAAGGGACTCCTCCTTCTCCTCCTCCTCCGACTCGCTCGCCTCCTCCCCTTCCGACTCCTTCGCCTCCGCCTCGCCAACCGCCTCGCCTCGCTGCTCCCCAATCCGCTCCGTGCCGCCCTCCCGATGCACCGTGTCCGCAGCCACTACAACTCTTCTCCTCCAACGCTCCTCCGCCATGCTCGCCACAGCATGCTCATGGTCAGCGCCACCGCCGCTCGCGTGCGCAACGAGGATCTCGAGGACGACGGTGCCCACGGCCGCCCTTTGCAGCAAATGGGTTGTCTCTGCGTGCCCCGTGGTTACTTCGCCGTTCACCCTGACGATCACGTCTCCAACATTGAGGGTGCCATCTTGGGCGGCCACGCTGCCCGTATGAATTGAGGCGATGGATGGGTGAGCGTCCGATCCTGTGAGGCGGATGCCGAGCTTTGTGTCGAGAGTGGGCTTAATGAGTGTGACGATCTTCGACTCCACGATCGTCAGAGGCTCCGCCATACAAGATGCGGCGTGACGTCTGCCTCGCGGAATGCACAAAGCCGCGAAGTGTGCTATTCATTCTCGACGAACGCGAAACACAACGTCAACGGATTGCATGTCTTGCATGCAAGCCGGTCCCAGGAAAAAGCGACGTCGGACTTCCCGTCGCGCGTCGGATCGGAACACTATAACAACACTCGCAATCTCCCTCGTGACTTTTTTTTTCGCTGCAACCCGTCGACCCCATCTGAGCCGAGGCCATTGGTGGCCGGATTAGGCTTCCTCGCCGCCATTTTTTCCGCCGCCATCGCCCCCGCATCCATATCGACCGCGATCGCCACCGCCATCGCGAGCCTGCACCTAAAGGCTCTTTTTATTTTCCAAAAACAGCAAAAACAGAAAAAAACACGTCCTCTTCACTGCACCATTTGTCCTAGTATGTTTTTTTTTTCTGTTGTACTTCTTACCGGTAACAATAATTACACACACAATCACAAAAACGCTCCATCGACACAGTCGACGCGTTGAAACATTCGCGCGACACTGCCGCTCATGGCATGCGCGAATCCGCACTAGCGTATGCTGCGCTGCGAGCTAGATGCGCGTGTTGCGGGCGGCACGACGCGCGCGCGCGCGCGCAGCTGCGCACAGGATCGCCTTGCACGAGTTCTAGTTGTCCGTGGCGAGTCTACGAGCAGATCGTCAAGACTTCGAACCTGTTCACAGGCGCGCCCGATGGCGCGCCCCCATCGGGGAACGCAAAGAGTCGCACGACACGCCATCGCGTGACGAAGACGGTGTCATGCGACAGGACCTGTTCTGCGCGCTACTGGTGTTCAGCACCATGTTGTTGCGTTGATACCTATGGCTGCCGCGGGTTCAGGGGATCTGCGAGGAAAAGAAGCGACGCTGGAACAGCGCGGTGAGAGCGCGTGCACGGCGAGCAGCAGGCACGGTGAGCAGGCGTACGCTGCAGACTGCGCAGAGACTTCGCCCCAGCGTGGCGCGGTGCGTGTGTGTTTCTCGTCGTCGCTGCGCCAGAATGTTCTAGGTGCATCGGCAAGCTGATGCGAATCTTGAGGCGCTCGCCGAGCCTCCCGTTATGGGCGCGACACCCACGGAGCGCGACCCGCGCACGCAGAGAGGAGGGCCAAGAGGTTGACGATCGCTGCCGACTTCAGGGACGAATCTGAGATTCCCGCTTATGAATAATGACTGTGAAAGGCATTCATTACAAATTTCATAACTAACCAAAGGATTCGTTGCGATAGTTCCCGAGATACATGTACATGTTTGATGCAATCTTGGCCAAACATTTTCCCCGCGGAAAAAAAAACTTTTCTTGCGCTTTGTTTTCGGTACTCGCAATCTTGGGACTCGAAAAAACAACGAGATTGACATAGCGGAGTCTCGTTTTGAGTCCTTCACGGCGCCGTTGTGGCCCGGTACGGCCCTCCGTTGTATGTAGTATGCTAATACTTGTGGGCGGGCGCGTTTGAATAGGCTATACAATAGGCCCTTAGGCCGGAAACGTCGACCCTCTACCCTGTAAATACTCGCAGGATTAGGAGGGGCGTGTGGGCCTCCAGGTACAATTAAGGTACAATCGATTTGGGGTGGTCGTCAATGTCACCCCTGCAAGGTGACGATCGCCGATGGGCTCACGCCGAGTCGCGAGATGAGGGTGGCCATCTCGGAGCCGAAACTCGCGGGGCCGCACACGACGACGCGCGGTCCCGGGCCCGTCGGTGACGCAGCCGGCGGCGGGGGCGGCATGCCCGTGGGCTCGGCCTGTCGTGGCTCAGCACCGGTTGCGTCACCAAGGTGGCGTCGCAACGCCTGCGAGAGTAACTGCTGCTCGATCCGGCCGTGGCTGACAGAGAGTGCGGGGAAGCGACCCGCGTCGATGGCTGGCTTCGTTCCCGCAGCTGCGTCCGTCACGGTGACAAAGACCCGCAGCAACGCGCGCGGCCACTCGTCGACCGCCGCCGCAAGCTCCTCGATCAAGAGCGCATCGTCGGCCCGGCATGAGTAGACGATCGTCATCGGGAGAGCGCTCAGCTGGGAAGAGGCGCTCGCCACGACGCCCGTCTTTGCTTGCTGGAGGATCTGCCACATCGGAGCGATGCCCGTCCCGCCCGCCACGAGCACCACGCTTGCAAAGTCGAGCGCTGGCGCCGTGCCGGGCGCGAGCTTGGGCTCATTCTGCAGCTCCGGATGAGAGAGATCGTCGACTCGCCCAAGACGGCGCCTCAGAGCCGACGCTGTAGACGCGGGCGGACGCAAGCTTGGGAGCACGAGGGTCGTTTTGGGAGGGGAGAACCACAAGTGGGCGCCCAGGGGCTGTGCCCTGAGGTACTGGGTGGCCTTGCCATTCGAGTAGATCTTGATGAGCAACTTGAGCTCGCCGCGTTCGAGATCGTCCTCGGAGGAGAGTGGTGTATAATCTCGCTCGATCACCTCAGGCATCGTCACCTCAGGCATCGTCACCTCGGGCATCGTCACCTCGGGCATCGTCACCTCGGGCATCGTCACCTCGGGCATGGTCACCTCGGGCATGGTCGGCGGCCGATCGTCCGTGTCTGAGTCCTCGGCGATGAGGACCTTGCGCATCCCCGCCGTCGAGGGCGAGGGCGCCGTCTTGGGTATGGGCGCCGTTGTGGGCGCCGTAAGCGACCCGCCTCCAGCAGAGGCCGAGCCAGATACGCCCAAGACGGCGCCATCGAGCTCGACGCGTAGGGTGACGTGCCACGTGCGCGCACGATCGGCGCCAGCTGTCCCCGTGCGACTGGAGGCGCCGCCGCCACCGCTGCCGCCGCATCGGCCGCGTTTGCCAGCTTGGACACGCGCGGCGTCGCTCGAGGTGAAGGAGTAGACTGCACTCCATTCGGATTTCGAGTCGACCCTCTCGAGCCGCCAGCAAGCGACGCGCTCCCACTCACATTCGAGGATGTCGTCGTCTCGGCTAGCCGCACGGCCTTTGCTCCGCAAGCCCAAGATCAGCCGTCGGAGGTGATGTGCCTGAAGCAGCGGGTGCGCCGCGCCTGCCGCGGCTACCACCTTGTCGGTGATCTTCAATGCGCTCGCGAGATGCTGATCATACTGGTCGTCGTCGGTAGTGCACGCAGAGATGTGGAGCAGCATCTCTGCGCGCGAAAGGTCCTGCTCGAGTGCATGCACGCGGCGTACCTCCTTTAGCTTGACCCCCAGCTCGGCATCAAGAGCTGGGCTCCTGCCTAAGGCGTCAGTCACGGTTCTGATCGACTCTTCCAACGAGCCCACCCCAGTCCGGAATCGGTCCTTTCCCTCCCTCACTATCAGCACGTTGGGCCCCGCCCCGCATCGGCCGAAGCACCAATCGGTCTCCACCTTGCAGCCGCCGCCCGACGCCGCCACGAGGTCTTCGATCTCGGCGAGCGTAGTGTGTGAACCATTCTGGCTGCAGGCTCCGCCAACGCAGACGTGAACTGAAGGCGTGGAGGATCGCCGCCACGGCTCCACATACGGCGCCTTCTCCAGCTTTTCCACATTCTCCTCCAGCTGGAGATCGTCGGTGTTGTTCGTCGACCCCATCATTTCGCACACGGAGCCTTCAGAGCCTTCAGAGCCTTGCCATTTCGGCCGCGTGAAATGCAACATGAAAAATCGGCGCCCTTTACTTTCTTGGAATGGAACAGCACCCTCCACAATCGCAATGAAGGGGTACTACTTAAAAAAATCACAGCTGTCACAGCTTAGTGTGAAATGTCCTTCAGACAACCACAACTTTCTCTCGAAACTTTCACTTCCTTTTTTGTATGTTTCGATGGACTTCGCGCCGACGTTCACGCTCGACGTTGATCCGTCATCGCTGGCGCACGCACCAGAACCGACGCGCAATTTTTCGTCGTTCAACCCCTCTCTGCTCGTGGAGAATGACTCCGTCCTCGTCTATTTCAGAGTATCCAACATGCACTTCTGCGGATCACGCGCGTCCTGGCGAGAGAATATGCTCCTGCAAACGCATCTGCGAAGCTTTTTAGGTCACGTGGAGCTGGACCGGCAGAGCTGGCAGCCCCTTTCACCCGCTGTGGTGCTTCGATCAGCCACGTCGCTCTTCAGAAAGAGCGGCGATGCGTGTTTCCACCGCGTTGACATTGGAGGTGGTGCTTCCGGGACCTTCAGCGGACCTGAAGATCCTCGACCAGTATGGAGCACCGGCACCATGCCACGAACGCCGTGGCTCCTTGTGTCTGCGTGGTCAGAGGATTGCACCCGTTTGCGGCCACACTTGGTCAAGTTGAATGCAGGTGGTGGTGGCGAAGGAGGAGGAGGTGGCGGAGGCGAAGGAGGAGATTACCCTCGCCAGTTGCCTCTGGTAGTCAGCGCGTGGCCTCCCGAATCGAATGTGGAGCATCCAGAGTCGCAGCTGCTTCAAAAGAACTGGGTGCCGTTCACACACGAGGGCTCACTCTTTGCAGACTACTCGATTGAGCCGCACGTCGTCCTACGCATCGATCCGGAGAGCGGCCGTTGTGCGCCTGTCCTGCCGAGAGGCATCGCCATATCTGCCCGTGGGGCGATGGGCGGGAGCAAGGTGACCTTCCCTTCGTTTCTTCCGTTGGCTCGCATCGCTGCCGAGTACGGTCGCCTCTCTGGAGGGGTGCCTCCCCTCCACCTACCCGCTCACCACGTGTACTTGGGCTATGCGCATACGAAAGCTTCACGCTCAATGCCCCAGTATCTGGGGACCTCCTCCATGGCGTACAAGCATCTCTTTTACGCGTTCGAGGAGGAACCGCCCTTTGCAGTCATCGCAGCGGGCCCGCTGCACACGCTGCCTGAACCGCCTCGCCGGGCTGAACGGACGTTTCCAACGGTACAGTTTGCCGCCGGGATGATTCTTGATGAGGCGACTGGTGACCTGGTCATCTCGTACAGTACGATGGACTGTGGCGCGCACCTCACTCGAGTGTCCATGGAGAGCGTGTTGCGGGCCATCGGGTTAGTGTGGTAACCGGGCGACCCGGTAACCGGGCGACCCGGCGTCACATAGGCGCCGGGGGCTCTGGAGTGCCGTCGGTGACGGGACGGTCTCGCGGGTGAGGTGGTGTCTTGTACTTTTATCGTTGGGCCTTAGAGCTTCCTTAGAGCCTCCCCGGCTTATACGCCCACACGTGACTAAAACCTACACGTACGGCCGATCCCTTCCATCGGCGGACTTGCATGCATAGGTCTCCTGTGGCCAGCGGGTCCCCTCTCCCCAGCTGGCCTTAGCTGGCCAAATGATGGGTGGCCTCGACTTGGTACAGCTCAGTCTGGGGCTCTGGGCCACGTTCTTCCTCATGGCCTGTGTCGCGAGCGGATCAGGCCGCGCTGAACGCCCCGTATCCCTCAAACTTCTACATGTACCCTGCTCGTCCACAGGGGAACTTGACAAAATTGGATAGATACTTGACAAAATGCGGCATGAAGCGAGCACCTGTTGCGCACGCGTGAGCCCTCTGATCAATGCCGCAAGAGATCGACGACGATGAGGCTGGTGAGGCTCGGCCGTCCCTGTCCAAGACGAAAGAATCGCTGCGCACCTTCGGACAGCACTCATACTACTACGCGTGGAGCGAAGAGAAGAAGCAGCAGAATGTGCCTCCGCCCAAGCCGCCGCAGCTGCTACCTATGCTGCCACTGCCGCCGCCGCAAACGGCCATCGTGCCGGGCGAGCACAACGCGCACACGGAGATCGTCTCGCGCGGACCCGGCGAGGACTGGGTCGACCCGCCGCCTCCCGGCGGCTGGATGATCGTTGCGCCAGCGCCAGCATACTCCGCAGAGCAGCTGTTCACTTGGAGTAACTGGGTGTCGCCACCGCGCGGGTGGCCGGATACGTTCGAGGGCATCCCGAAGCTCAAAGAGTTCATTTTCAAGAAGCTGGCGGGCGTGCACGGATCGCCCAGCAGGCAAACACGCGTGCGGCTCACGCTACCGGCCCATCCGATGGAGATTGAGCGCATGGCCGAGCTCAACGTGAGATTATCGGACACAGACTCGAAAGCGAACGCGCTCGCGGTGCGCCGCAAGCTTGGGTGGGAGGTTGTGGGCGGGTTCGCCCTGCTCGAGCTGGCGCAGGGGTGCGATCGCAAGGTACCGGTAGAGCAGCCCGTGTACCATGGCGAGCACTACTATTGGAACGTGACGCCCCTCGGGCTGTGGATCGACTTGACGCCTCGCAAGCACCACAAGAAGCTTGTGCTCGTCGAGTCGGCCCAGACGGCCGTGCCACCGCCGAGCGCGGCGGAGACGGAAGCGCTCGCGCAGCCGGCCGAGCGTGCCGACGAGTTGCTCGTCGACTTCGTCGTCGGCACTACAGAGCTCCTCGGCGTGAGGCTCACCGCGAAGACCCTAGATCCCGATAAGGGGCGTGAGGGCGCTCTCTACTTTCTAGATGCGTGCCTCAACGCCATCGAGAAGCCGTACCGCGCGATGTGCCCGTCGATGCCGTTCGACAAGTACGCGCTGCGCTCGGTCACGCTCGATGGCGCCGAGGTGAGCGCGCCCACCACGACGCCAGCTCGCCAACTGCTCCGTGCGGACGCCCACCACGACGCGACCGAGCCGAGGCGCAGGCGGCGGGTGGCGCTCGGCTTCTACGAGATCGGATCTCCGGAGCACATGGTGCTTCGGTGGGCGACGCTGCACGCGCTGAGGCTACGCGAGGGCAGCACGCTCTGTTTCACGCGCATGGGCGACTCGGCGCCTCCACTCCGTCTACCACAGCTGCGCATCCTCGGTGGCATGTGCACGGAGCTTGCGCCGCTGGCGGTGCGCCATCTGCACCTGGACGGCAACGGCTTCGGTGACGAGGGTGTCGCGTTGCTGCTGCCGCTGATGCGTTCGGCCATGCCACACCTCGAGCGACTCGGGCTTCGATCGAATGACCTGACCGACACGAGCGCATGCGCCGTCGCCGCAACGCCACCCGCGCGCACCCTACGAGAGCTCGACCTCGCGTGCAACGCCATCGGCGAGAGGGGACTCACCGCGCTCACCGCCGCCCTTGACAGCGGCGTGCTGAGCGTGCACGAGGTCCTTGACGTGAGTGCTAACCCCGCGCCTGCGGAGGCCGCCAACATGCTCAAGTCGGCGCTTCAGGCCGCACGCAAGCGCCGCGTCGAGCGCCGCGCCGCCGACTAGCCCTCTGCTGCTGCTGCGGGTGCGTCCTCGCACCGACCTCGCCCTGTGGCCTTACCCTGACCTCGCACGCCCTGACCAGCCGCTTAGCGCTTACTCGGCGAGGGGGGAAGCTAGGTTTCGAATAGGTTTCGGGGGCGGGGGGGCTGACTCGCGTCTCGTCTTCTCGTTGTCATCGAGACTCCGCGACCACTCCCTTGTCCCCATCGATGTGTAGTAGTACGCCGCCGTCGGCGCGCGGCGCGCGGCGCGCGAGACCGAGACCCGCTGTCCCGTTCGGGTTTCGCGGCCGGGCGCATGCGCCGGGCCGGGCCCCGCGCAATCGCCGCTAAAGCCTTAAACTTGCCCGCTTCGCTTCGAATGATATTGCGTTACGTTTCTAGGTTTACTCGTTTGAAGCCTTATTCGTTGTACACTTGACGAGTGAGCACCCGGAACACGCAAATGTGTCCACTCAAGTCACGCGCGCACCGTCTGTCGACGGGGAGCTCGTTGATTATGCGCGATTGCGCTGCGCGTGCGGCGTGTCTGACCGCTCCCGACCCAGCCCCTATCGTATCGCGGGGAGCACATAACCCTGCTTCTTGAGCGCGGCGCCGAGGCTCTCGAAGACGACTAGCCGCTCCTCCTCCGGCAGCGCGAGGGCGAGCTGCACCACAATCTTGGCTGAGAGCAGTGAGCCTTGGATGAAGGTCGCGTAGTAAGTCTGCGTGGCGAGGCCCATGATGAGCTGGCAGTCGACGCGGTCGTACACGCCGCCGTGGCCCGGGATGATCGAGGCAAAGTCGTCCAGATTGTACGCGCGCTTGATGCCGCTCGCGAAGAAGCCGCCAAAAGGCGCGACGAGCGACGCGAAGAGCCCAAGCACGAGGGCATGCAGCTGGATCGGAAGGAGCGTGACGCTCGCAGGCAGGAGCCATCCAGGGAGCCATCCGGGGAGCACGTACACGTGGGGCGTGAAGGTCGAAGGCATCTCGCAGCTGTGGCGGAACACCCAGCCGCCGAGCAGTTTGAGCTCCTCGCACGGGCAGATAAGGGCCGTCGGGTAAAAGGGCGGCGTGATGAAGGCGAAGACGACCGTACAGATGCCGCCCCCAATGAAGCCTTCCCACGTCTTGTTGGGCGAGAGCGCGCCAAGGAAGGGGCGCTTGATGAACTTGCGCCCGAAGCCCATGCCGCAAAAGTACGCCATCGAGTCGTTGCAGATGACGAGCGACACGGGGAAGAGGAACCAAAAGAGTCCCGCGAGCACGTTCGCCGAAAAGGAGTGCACCTGCACCACGGTGATGACGACGATCGAGATGGTCCACGCGAGCTGGCCCATCTGGTACTTGTACAGGCCCGACCGCAGCGTGAGCACCGTGCCCACGAGCAGGAGCGAGTACAGCATGAGCGACACGACGTCGAGGTACGGCAGTAACGAGAGGATGAGCTGTGACTGGATGAGCTGCGCACGGCCGGGCCCTTTGAACGACTGCCCGTACGAGAAGATGAGGCACGCGTAGAACCAGCCCCACTGGGACGTGCGGAACAGTGGGATCTCTTTGAATCTGCGCAGGCTGTAGCGAACGTTGACGAGCTCGCGGAACATGGCCACTTGGATGAGGACAACCTGCAACGGATGCAACAGCGAGGTAGGGCGCCATGAGTAACACTCGCACCATGCGCGGGTATGGGCGCGCGAGCTCGAAGCCTGCAGTGCGCACGAAGAAAAGCGTCCACAGGTGCCCGGCCGCGATGATGCCGCAGAGCATGAAAAGCAGCAAGGTGCCAAACACAAGGCGCTTGACAATCTTGGCGAGCTTCTTGTCGCCCTTGCTGTGCTCCTTGGGATTCTCTTTCTCAGGCGGCTTCTCGTCTGTCTCAGTGTAGCCGCCGTCTGAGAGCTCCGACTCGGACGTATCCCGCAAGATTTTCGAGGCGGTGCGCCGACGCAACTCTCCCGACGACATGCGCGAACGCCGCGTCTGACGACGACGAGTCGGATTTAGGACACTTCACAGCCAATGGAAATACTTCACACCGGGGGAGCCCACAGTTCTCGTTGAACGCCGAGGCGTGGCTGTGCGCGTGGCGCGTGGGCCTCGGGCAGCGACCCGCCAGCCTTGTGTGGGTTGTTTCGTCGAGCGACTCACGCGTCGGCGGCTGCCCTGGCTCTCCCTAAGTGGGCTCCGACTTGTCGATGGAGCAGCGGGCTGACAGACGGGAGGCTGGCCTCTGGCGAGGTCGCGTCCTCAATAAGGCAGTTCGAGGCCATTCGAGGCCATTCGAGGCTCAAGGCGGCGGCGGCGGCGGCGGCGGCGGCGGCGGCGGTGGCGGCGGCGGCGGCTCCGCAGGGTCGACCGACTTCTTCTTCGACCCGGCATTCCCGAAGGACATCTTGCCCATCTTGTTGCCCATATTGTTCATCGCCTTCATCGCCGCCACGCCCCCCTGCTGGGCCGCCTTCGCGGCCGCCGCGGCGTCCTTGGCTAGGACCGCGGCCGGTACTAGCGCCGGCGCCTTCGCCGCCGCCTTCGCGGTCGGCTGCTGGAAGTCGTTCGATGCAGCGGCGGCCTGGTTGGCGGCCTTCTGCTGCTCCTCCTCGGGCATGGAGGCGAGGTCGACGTTGAGTGCGTTGAGCGAGGTCTGCATCACCTTCTTCTCCTCCTGCAGCGCCGCCACGCGCCCGCTCAGCCGCTTCACCTCCGCCTGCAGCCCGGCATTGTCGTCCTCCACCTGCGCGATGCGGAAGCTCATGTTCGCCTTGATGGCGACGAGCTCGGCGGAGGCATCCTTCTCCTTCATCCACTGGCGCTCGAGCTTCGTCAGCTCCGACGAGAGCAGCAGCAGGCCGAGCTGCGTGTACGCGGCCTCCTGCTCGAGCGCCGACGAGCTCGAGCCGCCCCCGCCGCCACCGCCCTCGTCGTCGTCGTCGTCGTCACGTTGGGCGGGCCGCCGAAGGCGCTCGCGCATCTGCAGCTGCTTCAGTGCCTCCTGCTGCCTCACGAAGGCGTCCTGCGTCTTGGCCAGCTGCTCCTTGAGCGTCGCCGCCTCGCGCTGCGCCGCGGAGCGCTTGTGCATCCGCGCGTGCAGCGCGTGCACCTGCGCTCGCGCTGCCTTGAGCTCGCGCAGCAAGATGCGGCCCTTGGAGGCGGTGGTGGCGGAGTCGGCCTCGGCCGCCGCCGCCGCACGCTTCGCCGCCGCCGCCTCGTCGCGAAGCTGCTGCATCTGCTCGCGCGCGGTCGCGGAGTCCTGGTCGACCCGCACCGAATTCCACTGCTTCTGCAGAAACTTGACCTCGCGCCGCAGGAGCAGGATCTGCGAGGCAGCGCTCGCGAGCGTGAGCCCTGAAGTGCCCGCGGCATCGACCGCGTCACGTGACGGCATCGACGCCGAAACCTCCGCGAGCGATTGTTGTTGCGCCTGGCCGGCGAGCAACGCGTTGCTTGCCGCACGCTCCTGCTTGAGCTGCGACGCCAGTGAGCGCAGGTCGGTCGCGAGCCGCTCATTTTCTTCGCGCAGCTCATTGCACGTGTGCTGCTCGGCCGCCAGGTCCTCGCGGTACTGGTCCACCTGCTGCAAGAGCAGCTTCTTTTGCTGGTCGTTGGGCGCGCCCGAGGACAGTGGTGGTGGCGGCAGAAGCACAGCCGCCGGCTTGCTCAGCGTGGCGCTCGCAGGCGCGGCGGTGCGCACGAGGTCGATGACCGAGTCCAGGTCCGTGCGCTCGATGTCGATGAGCAGCTCGCGGGCCGCAAGGAGCAGCGCGCGATGCCCCTCAGAGGCCGCGGTCATGGGCAGGTCGCGGGGATGCCGCGATCGCGGCGGCGCTCGCCGAAGCTCTTGGAAAATGCGTTCAGGACCGGTCTTGGACGGCTCCGGCTGCCGTGCCCGCCGACCCACCCGCCGCCGCACGCGTGCGCGCGGGTGTGCAGGCCAGGGACGCATACCTCGCCAATAACAAAAGCCGGCTTGAGGCGGCTTTCAGCGCCGCTGACAACTCGTTGGCAGTCGCACGACCGGAAGACCCATTCACCTTTGTGGCGAAACGGGGCTAGAGCACGGCGAGCAGGCGCAGGCCAACAACGACGGGGACGACACCAGCCTCGACGGCATCGACGACGCCGTTTCACTGGCGGCGCAAGCGGCTCAGGTCGCGGTGGCGGTGGCGGAGGCGGTGGCGGAGGCGGAGGCGACGTCGGCAGGGGAACGACTTGCGGGGATGATGCGCGTCCGGGGCGGCATGGGTGCGGGTGCCTCTGCTTTGTCCGTCGAGAGCCCAGACGCGGACATCAAAGCCGCCTACGAAGGTGCATCGGCGCAGGAGCGGTCGGTGTTCCTCATCAATGCGGGCGAACAAGAAAAGATGAATATCGTGAGTCTCGGCCTTTTCGTGCCGGAGGCAACAGCTCCATCTGGGCTGACGCCGGGTGCTTCATCTCCATCCGAGAGCCCGACGCTCGGTCAGCTGAGCGTGCCGCCGACGCTGGATCTGAAGCCTCATGACTTTCGCGAGCTGTGGCACGAGAAAAAGAGTGCGCGCACCGCCAAGGCACGCGCGAGTGGGCCTTTGCCGAGATCCTCAAGTGGCTCGACGACCCGGCATCGCCCCAGCTCTTCTGGCTGATGGGTGGCGGCGGCGCCGGAAAGACGGTGCGAACGGCTGAGCTCCTAGACCGTGTCATCCACCGTGCCGTCGCCTGGCACTTTTGCCGCCACGACAACCCGACGCAGTCGGCGCCCGGGTCGCTGCTCCGCAGCCGGGCCGCCATGCTCGCACACCGGCTGCCGGGCTACAAGGAGAAGCTTGAGGCCACGGGGGTACCAGGGGAAGCGGTGGACGACCCATCAGAGCTCTTCACGGTGCTCTTCGAGACGCCGCTGCTAGTCTCGAAGGTCCAGGCGCCCGAGATGCCGTTGCACGTCATCCTCGACGCGCTCGACGACTGCCCAAGGAGTCGCAGAAGCCGCTGCTCGCCGTCATCGCCAGCCAGCTCTCTCGGCTGCCGTCGTGGCTCAAGCTATTTGTGACGTCGCGTGCGGAGCCCCAGATCACGCGGGCTCTCAGCAGCTTCATACCCAAAGAGCTGCTTGCCTATGAGGCCAAGAACAGGGCCGATGTCGAGGTATACCTGCGCACGATCGCGCGCCAGCACATCAAAGGCGAGGCGAGCATCCGCCATTATTGAGGCTGTTGTCAAGCGCAAGTATGACAAGCTTGCATTCCTTGCAGAAGCCCATGGAGATATCCAAGGCCATCGACGCCAATGTGCGCGAGAAGGTGAGCGCGTAGGAGGGCTACAAAAGACTCATCGCAGAGCCGGATAAGAGCGCAACGCCGACCTCGTGCAAGTTTCGGACGATTCACACCGTCCATGTGAAGCAGCGCCTGAAGCGCAGGAAAAGCTCGAGTTGCTCGGAGGCGGATGGGAGGCGGACCCAAACAAGGCAACGCTCCGCCATCCAGTCCAGGGGACGGCAAGAGCGTGGGTCGAGTTTGCTGACTCACCGGGTATCAAGTCAGAGCCACGGGTGTCTGAAAAGATGAAGAATGACTACGGTGGCCACGCCAACAAACTCAAGGACCTCGCGCGGCTCACCCTGCGCTTTTTAGCAGCTGCTCGCGCATGGCACATGCGCTTGCCGAGGGGCTAAAAGGAGGCGGGCATCGAAGTGCTCACGCTCAAGAATAAGTACGCGTCGCCGACGCCGATGGGCTACTCCGACTTCAACTCGTGTGCCGGAGTCGTGCTTTCAGATGGCACGAGGTACGTGTGCGAGATCCAGCTCAACCACATAGAGATGCTCGCGGCAAAGAATGTCCGCGAGGAGCTGCCGGCCCTCTCTGCCAGGGCACAACAGTTGATGCCGGGGATTTTATCGTAGGTCGCCTGAGCACGTCGTCCTTGGATGCAGCAGTTGAGGCACTCTCGGCCAAGGCGGAGGGCCTCTTCTTGTACGCCTACATGCTCGGCCAGCACCTCGAGAGCGAGGCCAAGAACGGCCACGAGATTCACTTCGAGAACCTCGACTCGCTCCCGGCCGGCCTGGGCGAGGTGTGCGCCGTCAACTTCGAGCGCGCCTTTCCATAGGGTCAGGTCGACCCCGCGTGGACCGAGGCGAAGCCCCTCGTAGAGCTGATTGCGGCAGCGCGCGAGCCGATCACGGTGTCAATGGCGGCGGCGCTCCTTCGATGGGACGACAGGCAGCAGAGGAGCGTGCTTGAGACGACGGCACTCCTCTTTCGGGCGCAATGGCAAATTTCATGTCTTTCAGATGACCATCATCGACTGGAAAAACGGGCGAGATCACCGAAGGCAGCTCGATCAGAGAGCCATCGGCGGAGTTCAAGGAGCAGCGCAAGGACGGGCACGCGATGCTCGCCGAGGGGTTCATCGCGTGGCGCCGCACCGCGACACCAACCGATGGCGGTGCGCCGGACGAAATGGCGACGTTCTGGCTGCGACACGGCATTTTGCACCTCTGTCGCGCCGATGGCCAGGGCGCGAAAGTTTCCTTCGCTGCCCAAGCCGCCCACGTGTATGCGACCGACCTCGCATTGCTCCGTGAACGTATCGATAGAGGCCTTCTCTCGATTGTGGCTAAGGACTACCTCGAGCTGCGAGGTGTGGACGGTGTGGACCTGACAGACGTGTTCTTGCCACCTTCCTTGCCACCGTCCCAGATGGCGACGCTCTTAACCCCACTTGTGCTCTCAATCTACTCGATCAGCTCCTGGCTCTCGGCATCGTTCAAAAAGATGAAGTTGCCTGAGCCGCAGACGATGCGTGTGGAGCCGACCCACAGAGCTGACGGCATTCTTGTGTGGGCCGAAGCACGCGTCCTTCTCTTGAGATTTGTTACGCCACTCGAGTGCTCGCGTCGGCTGCTCGGACGATCTTTGCGAGGCTGCTGCACAAAACACCGCGCTTGCATCTGGCTGTTGGAGGGCGAGCTGCATCACTGCCGCGCCCTTGTCACGCTGCAGCACGTCCATGTACTTGCCCACAAATTGGCGCATCTCGGTCGCGTGGCTGGCTTTGAGGACGGGACGATCAAAGTTTGGCCTGGCCCCCCAAACAGAGCCCTCAGAATCGCCCCTCCTTCGCCAAAACTGAAGCCTGCTGGCTTGTCTGGCAGGCGCGCTGGGGCTGCTGAGCGAAAAGACGGGCCCATCAACTCGGTGGCGTTTTCCCCCGACGGGACCAATATTTTCTCGGGATTGTACGACCACGGGACGATATAACGATCAAAGTCTGGGATACAGATTTTTCAACCTGCTCAAAACGCGTCCAGGCGAGGCCATGGCTTTCAGCGAAGAGGCCGATGGAGTGGTGCGCAATGGCGCGACAATTCGCGTTAAGGACGGGGTTGGTGCATTCTATGCGCCGAGCCCGATCTTGTGTGTGGCTGTGAGTTGGCCTAGGATTGCTGCCGGCGCACAGTCAGGGGAGCTGAACCACCTCGAGGTGATGGGAGAGCAGCGTATCGCTACCCGAAACCGATTCCCAGAGAAAAAAACACGACAAAACTATAAAAATCTCAAAAACTCAACCCTCCCACGACCTCAGCATCTCGCTGCAGTGTGCCACAATCCGAGGGGAGGGGATTCGAGGAAAAAAGGTCTGCGTTTCGGACCGGTCCGAATCACTCGACGTCGCGTTAGTTTCGGATCGACGGGAAATTCCTTTAAACATGAGTAATCATGAGTCAGTTGAAACCGGGGATGTCAATGTCGATGGAGTCAAGAGTGGAATTCGCGTCAGGCGGAGGGTGATGGTTGTTCCGTTCGGGGTACATGTGTTGTCCGTTTTTCGTTAGCTCCAATTAGCTGCGCGAGATTTTGAACTTGATGGGGGAGGGTTTCAACACTCAGGATCTCAGGTCATTACCCTATGGAGTTTCAACATAGTGGTGCGCGAGATTTTGACCTAGACCTTGCATGGGGGAGGGTTTCACGAAACGTCAGAGCCACAGAGGTCATTACGCCCTATTGCTATTCGTGTTTTACTGTTATTTAAACCGTGTATACGACTAGACGATGTGTGCTTTCAGGTACAGGGTCTACATCGCCATGTCGCCGCAAAGAGTCGAGGGTTACGCGGGTTATTCCCATTAGCTTTGGCGGGAATTCACACAGCCCGGAGCAGTGAGGGTATACAGAGGGCTCCTCGCGCAGCAGCTCGCGCACAGCGCGGCTGCAGCCGGCAGTGGGAAAACCTCTTGAACAGCCGAAAAGAAGCGCCGAAGCGGCTCGCGCGCGGTGCCCACGTGTAGATAGCCAGTGAGTGCCACCGGCTACCGGCTCTGCTTTGCATGTTGCAGAGAGAGCGTGGTCGTGCCGCCCTTCCACACATGGTGCCACACGAAGCGGTATGTGCGCGAGATGCGGTACTTGTTGCCTATGACGCCCGCTGGCTCGCAAGTTCCCGGCGGCTCGTCGGTGCCGGCCCTACGGTGGCAGTGTGCCGGCCGCGGCCACAGCGGACTCTCGTAGGTGAGGAAGCCGCGTGCTGCTGTGCGCCGAGCCGATACCGCCGTGCTCGCACCACTAGACGTGAACGGTAGCCGAGCTCACGCAGGCCTCGCCAGTGCGCGACGAGTTGCGCACTCGCTGCTGCTGCGGTGCTCGCATTGCCCAAGACGGATAGCGAAGCAGAGGCGGGTGCTCGGTTAGGTGCTCGGCAGCGTCCGTTGCGCTGGCAGGAGTGAAGGCGACGGCGTCTGCGGGCGGCGGATGGGCCTCGAGTGCCGTTGCAGGTGGCGCCAGCCGTCGGAAGGCGAGCACGAGCAGCAGGACGAAGGGGAGGCACGATCGCGCGTGAATGCATTGCGAACCATGCTCGCCTTTCGTCGGACCGTTTGGTGTTCTTCTCTCATCGTGCATCGCCATGATGCTTGTGCATCACCGACTTCCACCGACACTACCCATCGCACACCGACTGCCACCGACACTACCCATTCTCTCAGAGCTGCAGGCTCAGAGCGAGTTGATCGCCCAACGCAGCTCTGCCCGTGCTGCTGCAAGTAATCATTGCCGGCGCGTCGCAAAAGAGCTGGCCAAACGGAGGCCGTCCCTCTTGCCACACAGGCAGCCACCGTCACTGCCGCCACGCCCAACGATTCGAGCAGCACGGCGTCCATACAGCGCTCCGTTGCTGCTTGGGCAGATGAGCGCCGCAGGAGGCCGATCGGCGTGGGGTTACTTCAAGTGCACGCGATCTCTGCACCCAGACACAGGCGAAGTGCTGCTGCGCATGCAACCGCCCGAGGATGAGCAGCAAGACTGGCCAAGCATCGCAATCGCACGCCCATCCACGCGAGACGTGCTGCAGCATGGTCCGTTTGCCTTCAAGCTCTCTCCGTCGAGCGAGGTGCTCGCACACCTGATCGTGACTAGGCTACGAAAGGCCCTCGCCGGCAAGCACGTGCTCGAGGTCGGTGCTGGGCTCGGCTACGCAGGCATTGCCTGCGCAGCCTGGACAGATGCCGCGTCGGTGACACTGACGGACGGGGACCCGATCAGCGTGGCCGCGCTGCGCCGCAACGTGGAGCTCAACGCGGAGGCGAGCGCTTTCGGCTCGACTGCCGTGGAGGCTCGGCAGCTCTGCTACGGAGGCGCGTTGTACAAGGAGGGGGACTACCGGAACGCGCGCGTCTTTGATTGCATCCTGTGCGCCGACTGCGCCTACGACCGCGCCTTCCACCTGCCTCTCTGCACGTCGCTCAAGCGCTCCCTCGGCCCGCTGGGTCGCGGCATTGTTGTGGCTTCGCGCCGGTGCGGCAGCCTCGACGACTTCACACGCTGCCTGCAGGCGCACTTCGTCGTGGAGGCGTGGGCACCCGATGCCGCCACCGACGAGCGCTTCCGAGGACAAAAGTGCTTCCCGAGCGTGTACGTGCTGCGCCACTTGCCCAGCGCGTGAGTCGGCGCCGTGTTGACCAGCGCAAAGGCGATGCGTGCGGCGCCCCGGGCTTCCGCCGGGGGATAGAGTAGTAGAGGCGTCCGCACCCAAAGGTCCACCTATTGTGTGGAACCCTTGATAAGTTCAGATAAGTTTCAAGTTTTCCGTGAGCGCGCACGCTTCACCGTGCACGACACCCTCGCGTGGGTCCCTCTGCACCCCTCGCTCACACCACCGCGACTGTCGATGGTGTACCTGCGCGCGGGCACAGTCGTTCACGCGCCTTCTTTCTTCGAGGAGGTGTTGGCTTTGCCCATCCGCTTGTACCATATGCTCGTCTTCTTCCTGATGACGCTGATCGATCCCAAGGCCGCAAAGCAGGGCCCCGGCGGCAGCGGGGCGGCGAGGAGCGGCCCGCGCGGCGGTAGCTCAGGCGCTGGTCTAGGCCCCGGTGGCAGCAAGCGGCTAGGTGGCATGGACACGGTGAAGGGTGCCGGTAACTGCCCGCCAACAGGTGGCTGATCTTAAGCAACCAGGCTCGTGCCGCAAGCAGCACAACTTCTTGCTGCTGGCGTGTCCGCCTGGTGCCCAGCGCTGGTCGCCGTGCCGTCCGTCACGTGATGCTGCCTCTGACACTCACGCATGTGAGAGGAGAGCAGCGGAGAACGACGGTGCGCCGCTCAGCCAAACTCAAGGGTGCACGGGAAGTGAGTGGACGCTGGCACGCTGCCCATGCAAGCAGCCCCAGAGCTCTCGTGTACAGGTGTAAAGTTTTGTGCACTCCGCTTCTCCGGGCGCGGTCGGTCGACTGAGTCAGGTTAAACTGCGCTGTGTTTGTTTTCGACTCCGCGCGTCCCCGCATGTCCAAAATCAGCCGACAGCGGCCCCGTCAACGACGCACCGACTGTCGCGACTCCGCGCGCCGTGGTGAAAGACGCCGCCGCGGGCGCGGGCGTCCGACCTCCGACATTCAGCGCGAGCGAGAGCCAGACGGCAGGCCACGCACGGGGCACGCGGCAGACACCTTACCATGCACCTTGCACATGGCCAACACGCGCGACGCGTTGTCGCGCGCAGAATATCCGAGAAGCCTGTTGAATCTGTGCTCCCTGACAGATCGCAACGTGTCCGCGAGGGATGCTGTCCCCTCTCGTCGCAGCTCGCAGCGGTCATGCGATCACCAACTCTCTATGCCTTCAGGAACGGCGCGGGCAGCTCGCGGCACTGAGGGCCGGAGGGCGGGTCGAAGAGCGATGTGCGGCCCATGGGCCCCATCGAGTTCTTGAGGCCGTTCTGTGGGCCGACGACCACCTCCTTGCCGTCCTTGAGATTGTCAAGGAGCTTGACGGTGTTTTCGGGCGTCAGGTTCTCGAAGAACATGTCGTTGATCTGGACCATGGGCGCGTTGACGCACGCGCCGAGGCATTCGACCTCGGTGAGCGTCCAGAGCCCGTCGTCCGACGTCTCGCCGGCCTTGATGCCCAGGTGCGCCTCGATCGTGTGCATGATGTCGTAAGCACCGCACACCATGCACGGCGTCGTCGCGCACAGCTGGATGTGGAACTTGCCGTTCTTTTCGCGGTTGTACATGGTGAAGAAGGTGGCCACCTCGTACACGTCCATGTGCGTGCACCCGAGCCGCTCCGCGATTTTGTGCATCGCCGCGATCGGCACCCAGCCGCCACTACCCTGTGGCTTAGGGAAGGGCGTGGCATTCGGGTCGGCGTATTTCGCCTTGATGGTTGCGTGCGTTTTGTCGAGCTGCTGCTGCACGATCCAGAGCATCGGCATGATCGCCGACTGCTTGCCCTGCAGCGTGTCCGGGTACTTGGACAGCGTGAACGCGATCTCCTTTTCGCTCTCCGCGTCAAACTCGAAGGCGTCGCTCACAGAGTTGCCGTCCGAATCGTGGTGCTTGAAGGTGCCCGCGAGGGTGCGCGACTGTGTGTAGACTGCCGCCGGAGCGAGCCGCCCGCGTGCGAGCCGTCCGAGCGCCATCGGCGCCGCCGCGTGGCGCGCCGCGAGTGGCAAAGCTCGTCGCAACATAAAGACCTGTACTTGTAATGCCTTTTCCGACACAAGTCAAGTCAAGTCAAATCAAGTCAAGATGGACCCCCTCCGTCATCTCCGCCCACTCCCGTCCTCCCCTGCTGCCTTCTGGAGCACATTCGATAGGCTTCCGTATGGTTGTCTGTTGTTTATGTATAGACTTGACTCCGACACACGGATGGGGAATTGAATGTGCATGTCGAGAGAACGTGAGCCAGGTTTAAAAAGTGGAGCCTGTGATGTCCAGAATGAACTCTCTCTCATCATTTTCACAGTCAAGGCAGCTTTCCATGTCCAGTCCGCAATGCGCGCTGGCAAGCGAGCTCGACTCTTACGCTCGCTTTCATCGTGAGCATCGACACAGTCCGAACGCCCTTTACCTCGTGTACACATGCCGTGCGCTAATGCCGATGGCAGACGCCACACGTCAGGACGATCACTTGCCGCGGCCGGTTGCATTCCCATGCTTGGGGGTCGGCGACCGCTTCCGGCTCATATGCTTCATGCTGCGAGCTGCGATTGCTTTTCAGCGCGTGCTGCTCATAGATTGGCAGTCGCCCATGCCGATTGAGGAGTTTTTCGAACCCAGCCGCATCGACTGGCGGCTGCGCGAGGACGAGCTGGCGGCGCTCAATCAGCACCCCGTCATTAGGTGGGCTCAAGATCTTGAGAGCGAGCCGCCGCGCACGAGGTTCCTGCGGATCACGGGCAACGCGCAATGGTTCGCGGCAATCCGAGCGTCGCCAGCTCAGAAGCCGTCCGAGTCAAGTCGCCAATCTACCTCGCAAGGCATGGTATACGAGCCCAAGCTCAGCTGCCTGTGGCACTTCATCTTCAAGCCGTCCGAGTGGCTGAGCCGCACGCTGGCCGAGCGGCGCACGCGCATGTTTGGCAGCGCGAGCGAGCCGTACGACGCGCTGCATGTGCGGATGGGAGATGCGGCCGAAGGAGTCGCCTTCGAAGAGCGCTCCGTGCCGCGCACCGACAGGAGGTTTTCACACGCGACCGCGCTGCATATGATCCGATGCGTGCAGGCGCAGTCGACGCTGCCCCTGTTCGTGGCGACCGACAATGCCGCGCTCAAACAGGCCATCCAGCGTCGCAGCCTCGCGCCGCTCTCGCTCGCGAGCGCGGCCGTTGCCAAATCTCCCAAATCTCCCAAATCTCCCAAATCTCCCAAATCTCGTGGTGCCGGCGGTCGTGGGGTAGAGGGCGGGCATGCGGTCAGGCATGCGGGCGTCACCGCGCCGGACCTGAGCAGCCTTGGCGGCAACAGCAGCGCTGGGAGCGGTCACGGGAGCGCTGGGAGCGGCGAGGCGGCGCTCATCTTCGACAATGTGATGACGCAGGGCTGCTCGGACTGCATGGTGAACCCAGTGTGGCATCACAACTTTTCGCGCGCGTCGGTGGCTGAGATTTACATTGAGATGGGGCTCCTTGCGCAGGCGCGCTGCCTCTTCCACACGCTCTCCAACTTCGCGGGCGTCGCCGAGGCATGGCGGGGCGAACGATGCAGCGTGGTGTACCTGTCGAAGCCGACGCACGTCGGCCGGTGCAACATCGCGCTGCCCACGCCGAGGCAGGGCTTGCGACCGACGCAGCCCGAATCGCTGCAGGCCACGTGCACCGTGACTGAGCCCTCGCCGCCGCGGCTTCGATATGAGCTCGCGCTTCTCATATGCACGTCGAGTGCGCACCGTGAGCGCTGGCGCCAGGTAGTAGAAGCGCGTTGGATACGCGAGATTCCGAGGCTGCTCGTCTCGGACTGGTTTGACGGCGATCGCACTGGTCTCGTCGGCATGCGCTGGGGCAATACGAGCGCGCGCCGTTCACTCGCCGGCGCGCTCTGCATGGCGCATGCGCTCGTTGGGCGGCTCGAGTGGCTCCTCGTGCTCAGTGACGACGCGGCCGTCGCCGACGTACACTCGGCGCTCAACTCGGCGCGCGCGCTGCTTTCCGGCGCAGTTCGCAGCGCGTCCTACTTACGCCCGTGGCTTTTCACGCTGCCTCGGGTGGAGGAAGAGGCGGTGCTGCTGCCGGCGGCGGATGAGACGTTGCCGGGGCGGGGATGCGTGCTGCATGGCGGCACCATCAGCGGATGGACAAGGCGTGAGGTTGGCAAGCGTACCGGTACTACCGGCGGCCCGTTACGCTCCGTCGAGGCGGTACCGGCTAAGGGAACGCCGATTCGCTTCGTCGAGGCGACGTGCGACAGCAACGAGTGCCGGAAGCTCCCAAAGCCGGAGCGCTCGACTCTGGACGAGGCTGCTTGCCTCGGGCCGGTGGCCCATCTCGACGATCCGCGTGTCAACATGGGCGCGGCGTGGCCACCGGCGCGCGGGAGCCGTTACGGGAGCCGTGCGCCCGCCATGGCGCCCGCCTTTTTGCTCTCGTACGGCGCGCTGCATGTGCTCATGGGCGGCGATCCGACGTCGGCGGCCGCCGGGATCACGATGGTCGAGGCGCCAGATGGATCGGGCAAGCTCGTGCCCAAGCCGCCGATCATCTTCCCGCGCCAGCCGGCCCTAGGCGTGGTCAAGCATGTGCTCAAGCCCTGCCTGGGCCGGCTGTCGTGCCCCTTTGGCGCCGGGGCGTGCGCCAACCGACCCGCCAAGGAGCGATCGAGAGACACAGGGACGTGCGACGTGCGTCGTGACCAGCGTGACGACTGTCGAAGCTGCGCGGGCGACGGGATGCATGCACAGGTGGCGTGCTGCCTCGCGCTCGCGGGCGTGTACGCGACCTATACGCGACCACACGCTGAGGGCTGAGCGCTGAGCCTGAGTGAGGTGACACTCCACAGCCGGGTCTTCATCGCGACCGAACACTGTTGTTCACTGTAATCTGTACGCGGCCGTAACGCGGCCGTGCACTCTCGCACTGGCACACGTGTGGCTACGCCCTAAGAAACCCTAACCCTGCCGAGTGGATCGCCAGACCAAGAACGTCGATCGTCGTGTCCCCGGCGTGACCGCCCTCGCGACCACCGCGTGTCCGTAGCGGAGCCTGCGGGCCGTCGTGCGGCTCGGCGTGATAGGCGTGATTGGACGGGAGATTGCCGTACACCCGGTTCGCTTAATTACCGTTTCGGTTAACCGGCCCCCGCGGTGCCCGAAAACGACGCACCGCGCACGCTATAAATCCCCATCTCCACTCGATCTCCACTCGATCTCCACTCGCGCGCGTGCCAGAAGCCCGCAGCCCGTCGAGCAGCCCGGACGCCCGTTCACGAGGTCCCCGGGTGAGGCGAGGGCGGGGGCATCCTAACTAGGGTATCCGGATCCGCTTCGAGTCGACTGAGCGAGCCTGCGAGCTCTCGCAGCTCATTGCGCATTCGTCTCGTAGCGCGCCGATCCGGCTGGGCGTGCGAGCTCATGCGGGCGGCCTCTTCGGGCTGAACGGCGCGCATGAGTTGCTGCAGGTGCTGCACGAGCTCGGGCGGCAGCTGCACGCCGAGCTGCACCGCACCGTTGCACAGCATCGCCACGTCACGGCAGTGCTGCGGGTCGCGCATCCAAGCGTCGATGGCGGCGCTCCCGTAGAGACCCTCGCTGCCTTCAAACTCGGCCTGGCGCCGCCCCGCGCCCACCTCGCGCTTGAGGTGCTCAACAAGGCGCGCTGAGATTGCGACGAGCTCAGGAGGCGCCGCAGCCCCGCGCGCGCTTGGCAGGCGCGAGAGGGCGTGCATCGAGATTGCAACCTCGGCGAGCGCGCACCCGAGCAGCGGCCGCGCCCCAGAGCCAACGGCGTCGCCGCCGACGGCACGGGTGCCGCCCGCAGCCCCAACAGGGACGAGCGCTGTAGCGGGCGCGTCGCGCAGCTCGGACTGGGCGCACGTGAGCAGCCGCGCGCTCAGCGTGGTCACCGCGGCCGGATGGTCCCATTGCATGCGCCCCAGCGCGGCAAGGGTGACAGCCACGTGCGCGGCGCCGAAGCTCTCCGCCTTGAGCACTGCCTCGTCCGCAAGCGCCTGCAGCGCACTCGGGATCCAAATGCGCGCCGTCGCGAGCGCACCGAACATCTCGCTGATGCCCTTGGGTTCCATATCGGTGAGCAGTGTCGGCAGTTGCGAGGCGGCGAGGCGCACGAGGGGCTCGTCGTGGAAGCCGAGCGAGGCGAACGACGAGAGCAGCCGCGGCAGCTCCTGCGCACCAAACTGATCGATATTGGGCACCGCCGCGCGCGAGAGCGCCGTGAGCGCTGTCGGCGGAGCGAGCTGCAGATCAGCCAGCCCATGAGCAGTGAGCATCATCTCGATCGCGTGGAAGCTCGAGGCGTCGCTGACGACGCGCGAGAGCAGCTTGGGCATCAGCTCGTCGTCGTGCCGTCGGAGTTGGCCGAGCGAGTACACGACACTCGCCACGTCACGCTGCGAAAAGTGCGTGAGCGCCTTCTCCGCCGCTGCAGCGCAAAGGGCCGTGAGCACAGGCTCACTCGAGCAGCGCATGTAGGCCGCACCGAGCAGCGCGTTGGCCACCTCGCGAGAGGGCAGGTAGGGCGCGCTCGCGACCAAGTCGGCGTACAGCTCGATGGCCGCAGGGTGGTTTGCGAGTGGGTCGCGGTTGATCTTGGCAGCCGAATTGCGGTTCAAGCGACCGAGAGCGTAGAACGCAGCGGCGGCATCGCGTGGCGAGAGCAGCGCGCGCTTCTTCTGGTAGAGCTTGAGCACGTTCGAGGGGCGACCAATCTTGCCAAAGTGCGGCACCGTCAGCTCCTCTTGGACGGCGCGCCGCTGCCACATCGCTGCTCTCTCTGCCGCCCTGCGAAGCTCCTCCTCCCGCTTGATGTCTTTGCGCGAGAAAGCGGGCGGCTGTGGCAGGATTGCCATCGAGCGCACGCTCAGAGTGCAGCCGCACTGACGCGACCAGACGCTCGCTCGTTGAAAGAGGCGTGCGACGCCACGATGCATGGCGCGCAGAACGACGCGGCAACTCGCTGACCTTTCTTTACAGACCTTCGCGGATCTATGAAGGTTCGACGGGTCCCTTGGAGTTCTTGTTCCTTGGTGCTGTGTGAGCGATCATGCATGCAATTCAATTCACACTTCATGAGTTCTCAACGTATCTGAATCCAACTATTTTTAATGCGTCGCGGCCATGCAGACTCGTTGCTGCTCGCGTGGGCCCTTGCTGGCACGGTGCGTGCGCCCTTCGAAGTGCCGGCAGTCAACAAGCGGCTCGTGCTGGATGTCAACTTCGAGACGGCCAAAGATTACGACATCACATCCGCCTATGCCGTGCGCGGGTGGAACACGACGGAAGGGCATATGCGGATCACATGCCCGTCGCCGGCCGCCAAACACGACGGCCGCTTTGGCATGTCCGTGCTCATCGACCGCGCCTTCACTAAGAACTTCCACGCGCAGTTCTCGCTGCCGCACTTTATGACACGGCTCCAGCACAGCGGCTACCAGCTCACCTTCTGGGCAAAGCTCGCACGCGCCTCGGACCGCGAGGTGATGATGGAGGTAGTCTTCCTCGATGTCGACGAGGGCTACCAGTGGATTGGGGGCGCTGAGGTCGGACTCACCTCAGAGTTTCAGCACATTGCAATGGAGCCCGGTGACCATACAGCCAAATCACATAGCACACGATGCATGCGCACCGTGACCTCACTGAGTGTGGTCACGAGGACGAGCACACGAGCTCCTGCGAACACGATTCGCACACGGCCCTATACCTCACGCATCCCTCGTGTGGTCACACGTGGTGCCGGGCGCCTCCTGTGCCCTCTTGCGGCCTTACTTGCGGCCCTGAGTAGAACTCTCTCTCTTTGCACTCCTCCCTTCGTTACTCCTCGTCCTCTCTCTTAATCCTATCTCGCGCCTCTCGCGCACAGTCTATACGACGCCTGCTCAGCGAGGTCACGAGATCCAGATTGCGTTCCTCATCGGACTTAAGGTGGCTGATTTCGCCTTTGATGACATCGAGCTCTATGAGCTCGACGTCATGTCGCCGCCGCCGCCCTCGCCGCCGCCGCCGCCCAGCACCCTGCTCTGGCTCGACGGGGAGGGTGGCCCGGGAGGTGTGCAGACTGTCCTCGCGACGGGCATCACTACGGGTAAGATGACGGCAGATCTCTCGTCCACCGCGGCGGCGCACACGGGCAAGTACGGCTTCGAGATCACAGTGACTGAGCTCTTCCAGAACAACTGGCATGCATTGCTCTCACTGCCCGCATTCCTCGTCACTGACCACGAGCGCATGTATACACTCACCTTCTGGGCAAAGGGCAACGGCAACCCGCACCCGCGCCCCCAGGTGACCTTCCAGGACGAGGACGCGCAGTACGCATACATCGACTCGGCCTACGTACAGCTAACGTCGTTCTGGCATCAGTACTCGGTGGCCCTCGCCATCCCGTACCGTCTGCGCGGGCACAACGTGATTGCCAACGTGATGGTGGGCGCGTACCTCGGCTCCTACTACTTCGACGACTTCCAAGTCACCAACAACCAGTTCATCTCGCCGCCGCCCTCGCCGCCCTTGCCGCCGCCCTCGCCGCCCCCGCACGTGCTCATGCAGCTCTCACTCGAGTCGTTCCAAAAGGGGACGATCAATTCGCAGGTGCGCGCGCGCCTCACGCGCGCGCCTCGTCCTTGCCTGCTCGACCAGCTCCTTTGCTTGGCCTTTGTGTGGCCTCTTTGTGTGGCCTCAAAGCTGCGCGCTACTGTTGGCTACAGGCCTCTCATCGACTCGATCTTAACACGCTTCATCTCACGCTCCATCGCCCGCCCCCGCCGCCCTCTCCGCGCCCTCTCCACCCCCGCTGCTCCCCGCAGGCATGGCCCGAGGGCGAGATGCACGTAACGCTGCAGTCGACGCAGGCCGCCCACTCGGGCCGGTACGGCGTGCTGATCAACGTGGCCAAGCGCTTTGAGCAGGACTGGCACGCGCAGGTGTCGCTCAAGGGCTTCACACCGCCCGATACGGACCACGGCTACATCTTCTCCTTTTGGGGGCGTGCGGCCGCCGACGTGCCAGGAGGGCGCGCGATGCCCAAGGTTGTCTTCCAGGACGCAGACGATTCATACACTCCGCTCAAGCAAGTCTCGGTCCCTCTCACCTCGAGCTGGCAGATGTACGAGGTCGACATCTCGGTGCCCAAGTACCGCGAGGGTCACACGATCATCATCTCGTTCTGGGTTGGCGAATTCGCAGGCACTTACGCTCTCGACGACTTCCAGGTGGACGTAGTCGCCTCCTTCCTGCCGCCGCCGCCGCCGCCGCCGCGCTCCAGCCACGCCGCGCCGCCGCCGCCCGGCGTGGTGGCTCTGCTCAGTTTCGAAGGCACCGACGACGGCGTCACATCGCAGCGCGCGGCCAACAACGGCTCCTGGGTTGTGTCCGTACCTGACGCGCGCGCGGCGCACTCGGGGGGTGCGGGGCTCTACGTGGAGGTCTCCAAAGCCTGGAAGGTCGCGTCGCTCGCTCGGCTGCTCCTTCCGCGCTACGTACCCCGCGCGGGCCAAGAGATGCTCCTCCATCTCGCCTTTTGGGCCCGCGCCGAGAAGATGAAGTCGACGGACCCGACGCCGAGTGTGACGGTCGCCTTTCTCGACCTGCACAAGAACTACGAGGAGATAGGCGCCGAGATGATCACGATCCCGCACACGGACTGGCAGATGCACTATGTCGTCATCGACCTCAAAGCGGAGCATGTGGGGCACTCAATACGGCCCTACCTGTACATTGGCAAGGACGCGGGCATCTACTACTTTGATGAGTTCGAGTACAAGGAGATCGAGATCGAGGACGGGATGGCGTGGCTGCAGCGCGCGCCGGAGCGCATCCGCCGCCGCCGAATGGGCAAGTTCCAGCTCTCCTTTCACGACAACGACGACTGGCCGATCGACTACGGCGTCGCTGACGTCGCGCTCCAGCGTCATCACTTTGAGCTCGGTGTCGACGTGATGACACGCCCGATGTCAGCTATGGCCGCAGCCGACTACTTGTGGTACCTGCGCACGGCGGCGCGCCATTTTTGGGCGGGCGCCATCGAGCAAGGGCTGCTCTGGGCCGACTACGAGCCGACGCCAGGCGACATCTCGTCTTCGCAGAAGGCCATCGACGACGTGATCACCTGGTCAGGTTCGCAGAGCTGGAGCGCGATCTCGGCGACCCTTCTCGATGGCGGGCACGAGAAGAAGGAGCATTGGTCAAACAAGCTCGCATGCCAGGATCTCAAGGCGAGGCTGCACGAGCGGCTCGCGCGCGACCTTGCGCACTTCCGAGGCAAGATCAGGCTGTACGAGGTGTGGAAGGGCTCCCTCCACTCGCGCGACTGGATCGACCGGTGCGGCGAGAGCCTCTACTTTGACGCCTACCGGTGGGCGCAGCAGGCCGACCCAGCGGCACTCCTGTGCTCCTCGGAGGCGGCGGTGCTCACCACACTCACCCTCACGAACGCGGAGGCGTATCACAATCTCGTCTATCGGCTCGTGGACCAGGGAGTGCCCATCAAGGCCGTGTGCGTGCAGGCGATCTTCGAGGGCGAGGTTGACGCCTCAACGGTCAAGCACCGGCTCGACGTCCTCCATGAGCTGCGGCTGCCCGTCTACATCACCGAGTTCACCATCTCGGGCCTCGACCCGGCGAAGCATTCGTATGAGCTCGAAAAGTTCCTGCGGATAGCGTTCTCTCACGAGAGCGTCGCGGGCATTCTCCTCGGAGATCTGTGGGATCGCCCCGCCTCCGCCACGGGCAAAGCGATCACCTCCGGGCTGTACGCGGCCAACAAGGAGGCCAAGCCGGCCGCCGCGCGCCTCGACCACCTGTGGAAGAGCGAGTGGACCTCGAGGGTACAGAAGGGTCTCTCGTCCGAGGGCTCGCTCGACTTCGACGGCTACTACGGCAAGTACGAGTATCATCTCAAATCGGACGACGGCAAGACGTGCGACGGCTCCATTGATTTGCATCCGGCGCAGGACGACAGTCAAAAGGAGAAGGGCGAGTGGGGGGCGCGCGGCGCGGCCGGAGAGGCGCAGACCTTTGTGGTCAAGTGCGATTGGGAAGGCCATATCCATGTGCCTGTCTGGGCGACGCCCGCGACGCTTGCTCTCATGTTCGTGCTCTGCTTGTTCTCGTGCTGGCGTCAGAAGGGGAAGCTTGGCCAGCGAAGGGCGCCGGGCCACCAGCGACTGCCGACTGTCCAAGAACCTGTGCCGACCAGGTCCGTCAAAGGTGCTTGGAAAGAGGATGCGAACGACGAGCCGTCGCAATGTGGCTGAAGAATGCTGGCTTGGTGGTAGCTTGGTGGAGCCGCGACTGGCGCCAGTCACAAAGGAGAGCGAGCACCGAGATGGCTTGAGGTATGATGGGCTCAGAGGCGTATTCCTGCCCACTTGGCCTTGCACAATACTTGCACGACATCGACCTTGCACGCCACGGCGTGGAGCGGTAGCGTACGGAACTCAGCACGACTTACGGGACGGCGGTCGACTCGACCGGTATTCGATTCCGAGAGTTAGTGTTCGACATTATAATGCGTAAGTATAAAGAGATTATAAATAACGCCTACAGCGTACAGACAGCGTACACGTGGCGAGGGGTCACCCCCAGGCATACTAAGCGTGTACGGTGTTCGCGACATTATACTGCGTCAAATACGCCGACAAAGCACTGTTTTCCTTTTCGGATTTCGCCTCGCGGCCGCGGGTAGTTTGGGGTTACCGCTGTGGCGTGTGTGGATCTCGGTTCAGGAAAACACCTGAACTCACTCACTCGCGCCACCAGACGCTCACGCTGGTGCCGTTAAGTGCGCCTCCCAGTCAGTCCAACAGTCAGTTCAGTTGCTTCGTCGCTTTCTCGGTCTATCTCGGTCGCGGTCCCCCCGCGCTCAGCCGCTCACCATATACAGTCACAACCCGTGGTCGCGACCGCCTCAGAGCGACGGCTCCGCTCGCCCCGCGGTCAACACAAGTACTGAGTCGACTCGCTCGCTCGGGCTACTCAATGTTTGCGGGTATTATTGCGGGTTCTACCTCCCCGTTTGCGCAGCACTAACCCTCCGGGTCGGCGGCCTCCACTTCGGATGACCTCTGATGACCTCTGATGACCTCTGAGTACATCTGATTACCTCTGATTACCTCTGATTACCTCTGATTAAATGTGATTACCTCTTCGTTCGCGCTGCATCAATCCTCCGTCGGCGGCCTCCACTTGATTACCGGGGCTGATTACCTCTGATTACCTCTGATTGGACCTCTGATTGGACCTCTGATTACCTCTGATTACCTCTTCGTTCGCGCTGCACCAATCCTCCGTCGGCGGCCTCCACCGTCTGAAATTGCTGCACTCCCGTAAATACAGGGAACGCTGATCAAGCTCAGGGCCACCCTCAAGGGTGCGCAAGCCGCGGCTGGTCCACAAGGCGAGCCGCGAGCACGGGAACTCGATGCGGACGATCTTGGACGGGCTCGAGCGGCGTTGAACTGGGTGCACCTTGTTCCATTGCGCCAGCTCCCATGTCGAGAAGGGGCTGAAGCGGATGTTGATCTCGTCTTTTCCTCTGGGAACGTGTTCATGTATGAAGCACGCCACACGGACACGCCCGACCATGACGAGACCGCCCGCAACAGGCCGAGAAGACGTGCGAGCGCCGTCCGAAGACAGCCACGGGGTGGTTCCAACTATCGGGCGCGGTGGAGACCACTCCAGCCCATCGACTGAGAACGTGATGCCTATGCACGCCCCACCACAATGCACGAGAGGCACAAGGGCTAGGAGCGTGCCTGGGTGCACCGGGTTTGTTTGCACCTCAAAGTGGCTCGTGCGCAAAGCCGTCCATTCAAGGCCCACAACCCTGAGCAACTGGAATGGCTGCCAGCCCTCCGCGCTCGAGCGTGTCATCTGCACGCCTTGCACGTTCCGTCCGAGCGTAGCGCTCGTGTACACCAGCCAGCGGCCGTTATGCCGAACGAGACTCAGCCGGCCGCTGAAGCCGCAGACATGATTGAACGACTCACCAGGGGCATCCCTCGTCCTACGCAAGATTCGCCAGTTGCGCCTGTCACGGCCGTTGTTCTCGATGCAACCACTGTGATTGCCGTCAAAAAGGAGGCGAAACTCGCGCCAGTTGCCTGCCGGCTGCACTGGGCTGGGGTAAAATTGCCCGCGGCCGGCGTAAGTTGGTGGCTGTTCTTCCTGTGCCCCCGAGCTCCATCTCCATGACTCGCCTGTGGCCATGAACACGCCTCGCTCTTCGTCGAATGGCGAGCGGTACCGACCGCCGACAATGGCATACCGACCTTCATCTTGATCGCGCACGATGGCCAAGTTGGCTGTCATGTGATAGGGTACTCCTAGGTGCTTCGCGGAGCTCTCATTCGTCCCAGCAAACATGACCAGATGAGCCTGAGCAGCTTGGAATGATTGTCCAGCGTCATGCGAGACTATGCCGGCGATCCACCTTTTGTCATCTTCGTCGCCGACGTTATTAAAGATGAGGCAGAGAGACCTTTTCACGCGCTTCGCGGGGCCAGGGCCACACGGAATCATGGCGTAATCCCGGATGCCGAACCTGATGGCGTCCTCGAAGCTGCGAAACATTGCGAACCGAGGCGTCGCTCTAGAAGGATCCCATTCAGGCTGAGGGGCCCGGCTCGCACGAGAAAACACGACCGGCTCACTGTTGACATCACATCGCCTTGCCTCGGCAGCATCGCCAAATTCGAGAAGAGGCCGCGTGGAGCGACAGAGAGAGTGCCGGGCAGACATGAGCTCGCCTACGCACCAAAGACGTGTTCCAATGCGTTCGCACTCGTTCGGTTCTTTCTCGGGAACTGCTGGGGGTGCGACTTGGTTTCGCGCACGCACGACGCTCCACGCACTCTGCACCCAGCACTACTCGCCTCTCGGAGCTCGGTAGGCATTGTAGTATTGCTCACCTGAGATTATGTAATTGTCCTGGTTGTCAAACCGAGTCCGTTTTGAATCACAACCGGTGCCAACCATGACCAGCATTGATGCCACTTTCGGGCTGGCCAAACGTAGAGCCATGTGCACCTCGAGTATAAGGGTCTGGCGCGCACTTGCTGTCTGCGCATCCATCTCGACGATGATGATGTGACAAGACGCGTCGATGGCGCTGCCCAGGACAGCACGTGCGGAGTACAATGCTGGTCCGGGTGTGAGCAAGCGGCTCTGAACGCACTTGCGCATAGAGTGGAGGATGCTGTCCACGAGTGGAGGTGACGATGCGTTGCCCTCGAATGCAATGCCAACATATTTCGAGTATTCCATCTCTGAGCACAAGCTCGAGGCGTGCAGACCACTTCGGATGTTTAATTCGCAGATGGTGGGCGTCTCCTCGGGCCAAGCCTTCGAAGCAAATGTCTTAGCTTTGGAAATCACAAACGCGGGGATTTGTTGAAGCTGCACCATCCTGCTTCGCGCGGGCGGCGTGCCACCCGCATCGCGGAACCACACAGAGCCTGAAGACGCGCTCTGGGACGCGAAGACGCTGCTCGCAAACAACCATGCGTTCGAGACTGTTCATGTGAAGTAAAAAGAAGAGTGGTTCCATACATGTAAAGGAACTTGAGAGTGCTCCGACGCGGCGCGATTACACTAGCTTTAAGACACTCCGTGTCCCTACCCCTCCTTAGAGACACTCTGTAGAGTCCCTTCCCACGCAAGTCAAGTAGACGAACACATAAACACCTCTTTTTACTGGTGCTTTTCGTACCGAGTCGCGAGCGTTCGTTTTCCCATGAGCCGTTGTTGCGGTAGTTTTCGTCAGAAGCCGGCCGTTTTGAAACGTGGACGGGTGTGTAACGTCGTTTTTCCTGCCTACAAGTAGACGCTGCCGTGCACCGCCACGGCCACCTCCGCGAGAGAGATGAGCCAAACAGAAATGTGGACATCATCGGGCGACGCCCGGCCATGGACATCCGAGATTGCGGTGCCTCTCGTGGGCTACAAGCCCAAGTACAACTTGCCGGTCGGCGGGACGGCGGCGGCGATGGCGGGGCTGACGGCAGAGAACCTGAGCCAGACTGCAATGGTGCAGAAATCAGCAGGCACGAAGGCACGCAAGGAGATGTGGCTCGCCACAACAGATCCGGGCGTTGACACCGTGCGGGTGCCCGCCGGCATGCCAGCCTCTACCTATGAGCGGCCACCGCAGCAGCACCAGCAGCAGGTTGTTTTGTTGCAGGTGTGCGCCGCTGTCTCACGGACACAAACCGTGTCGTGTGGCCTCCTACTGACGCGTGTGACGTCTGTTTGCAGGGGTTCATCAAGGATCGCCATCCCATGTACAAGGAACCCGCGATGTAATGGCAATACGAATCTCCGCAGCGAATCTCGACGCAGGCCTCCACAGAAAATCCCACAGGACTCCATGATTCAAAGCATGATCAATGATTGTCAAGCGTCTAGCTCGACGCCTTGACAAGACCTCGGCAGGTCCTCGAAGCCCACGATAGGGGCTGGGTCGCGAGCGGACGCCGCACAGCGCGATCGCGCAAACCAACGGCTCGCTCTGGCCGTCGCTCCGGCGGTGTCGCCGGGACGTTATGTGGGAATGTTGTGCTGCGTTTGCCGGCACGAGCGTTTGCCAAAAGCACGTCACTCGTTAGCATTTCAAGATACTAAATTTATATTCCTAACTTTAGCGCCGTATGAGTCATGCTGTGAGCGGAGCCGACACCCGGAAAGCCGCGGACGGGCCGCGCGGACGCGGTCGCGGGGCCAGAACGACGCCGGTCGCCGCGCCGGCCCCGGCGCGGCGCCGTCGCGCTTCGTCGCGCGGCCGCGCCACACAGTCTCTGGCTACTCGAAGGCGACTCGGCGAGGGTCCTTGCGGACGGTCCTCAGGCCGTGTCGAGGCGCGGCCCGAAACCGGGAGCGCCGCCCCGCGCCCGGGCCCGCCGCCGCGCCGGCGGGGACGACCGGGGGCGTCGCGGCGCGTGCGCGCCGCGGCGGTCGGGTGACGCCCGCGTGACCGGTGTGTAACGCGTGTCCGTGTGTCCGTGTGTACTCAAGTCTCAACCGCGAACCGCGGACCGCTCTCGCCGCGCTCGCGCGGTTGGTACCACGCCGTACCACGAGCGTACCTGCGTACCGCTGCGTAGACGTGTTGCACGCCGGTGTGAAACGAGATCCGACAAAATTTTCGAACTCCCGCAATGCGGGACCCCACTCGACTTTTCTCGCGGCCGCGCCGCGTTCAGATGCGTGAGTCCCATTGAAGGTGAGCGTCCCGGACCTTGACGACTCATCCTTCGCCCCACTCTTCTGCACAACGCCTTCAGCTGCCTCGCATGCACCGTATCCTCGAAGTCCTGTGGCAACACGGCGGCCTCGCTGTCCACTCTTTCCGGAGTGGCCGCAGTGGAGTGCTTGCTGCCTTCTCGATCTCTCACACTCTTGCCCTGTGAGCACCCCTCATG
>Ga0210242_100354_pt1 | contig 40642 bp, 31 predicted proteins | sample ChrtobMeP5a_16mM_FD_155445 | JGI IMG/M metagenome (GOLD analysis project Ga0210242, IMG submission 155445) | Chrysochromulina tobin associated microbial communities from unialgal haptophyte culture, Seattle, Washington, United States - P5a_16mM | ecosystem: Host-associated > Algae > Haptophytes >... | reverse complement strand
GCCCTCGCCGCCTCCGTCCTCCCCCTCGCCGCCGCTCCCGCCGCCGCCGCCGTCTCCGCCTAGGCTTCCATTTTCGCCGCCATCACTTGCCCCCAAGTCACCAGAGCCATTGCCACCTCTGTCGATCCCGCCGCCACCGCCATCGGCTCTGTCGCCTTCGCCAAGCATGCCTCCTGCCATATTAGGCATGCCTCCTGCCATGTTAGGCATGCCTCCCCCGCCCTCTCCGCCGCCTTCACCTCCGTCTCCCTCTCCGCCACCACCTTCGCCGCCGCCCTCGCCGCCGCCTCCCTCTCCACCGCCACCCGCGCTGCCAATCGTGGCCTCCGTTAAGATGGCCGTCGTCGTGGCCGGCGGCGTGCCCGACTTCACCCCAACGGTCCGTCTCGAGTTGCGCAGCGCCGTTGCAAACCAGGCGAGCGTGGCCTTGAGTGCCGTCACGCTCGACGTGACGCCCGTGACGAGATTGCGCGAGCTCACGGAGACGAGATTGCGCGAGCTCACGGACGCGAGATTGCGCGAGCTACGCCGGGAGCTGCAAGGCAGCTCAGTCTTGCTGACCTTTACGATCGCCGTCGAGACGGCCGCCGCGGCGGCGACTGCTGTCAGCGCGCTCAGCCCTCACCTTGCCAACGCGACGGCGGCGAGTACGTTCCTCACGACTACCTCCTACACGGCCACCGTCCTCACGATTACCAGCGCGCCCGCCGCGGCCTACCCGCCACCTTCGCCCCCGCCGCCCTCGCCGCCGCGGGAAGAGACCTCGTTCGCGAGCACCGCCTTGAGAACTGCTTCGGACGAGACCATGCGCGTGGGCATCATCATTGGCTGGGTGTGCTTAGGGGTCGTGGTGCTCCTCCTCACCTGCTACTGTGTCAATCGCTTCTCTCTGCATGCAGTGAACAAAGTCGCGCCGACCCCGGCGGTGGCGGGCAGGGCAAGGTCAAAAAGCTTCCGGACGACCACATCGAACCCGGACACAAACAGCCAGACGACGACATCGAACGTCAGGCGGCCAGCCGTGGGGCTTGGGCAACAGGGGCGCCTCGTTTTCGTCGGGTCGCGCGTCGCGTCGGGCGTCTCGCCGGGCGTCGCGCGAGCTGCACCGCGCGCTATGTCAAGTGCTGAGCCTGCCTCTGTCCCGACCGCTATGGGGGATTGGCCGCCGCAAACCAGCTACAGCAGGAACGGAGCTGTTTCACCGCGTGGCCTGTATGCCGACGTACGACCCGACGGAGATCGACGGAGATCGACGGAGCTCGACGGAGCTGTCTCGCCACATGGTCTGTATGCTGGACAGCATACTGGATCTCAGTCAATCTCCGTCAGGCCGGCCCCCCAGTTCGTCGTGCCCGCGGACGTCTCGGCCGGCCAACTCTTTGTCATCGGCGGGCAGTGCTACCGGGTGGCCTCGCCAGATCCTACGTGGCCTCCTGGGTTGTCGCCGTGGCCACCATCGGCCCCGTATGACCTGGCGAGGGTGGCACACCGTCGCCCTACTCACTTGCACGGGCGCCGTGCACCTGTTTTCCCATCCGAGCGACGCATCGAGAGGTTGCCGCCGATCGTCACGACCCGTTGGGATGGTCCGACCTCAGCTGTCGAGCTCGACGGCCATGTTCTGGACCGAAGGAGGCTGCCGCCCATCTCGACGACCTACTGGCATGATCCGTCCCCTGGCATTTTGCCTGACCGCTGACGGCGATGCGGACCAAAATGCCAACAGCGTTAGGAGAAGAAGTCGAAGAAGAAGAATCAAGAAGCTGACCGCACCCTCTCCCTGAGTTCGAAATCCAGGTGGTAGGGAACTAGGGATCAATTGCTAGGGATAGTGCGTGCGTGAATCCAGAAATAGCCGGTCCCCTCCAGCCCACTCCCCTTTCCCTTATGTGTATGAATCACTGACGGTTCAAAATCAGGTGGTGGGGATACATCAATGTGTTGACAATCCAGAAATAAGCCCTCCCGCATTGTGAATGTGATCGTCGTTTGATCCGATCAATTTGATGCCAAACGGTGCAGGCGGGGAGGTATTCTGTTTCAATCTGGAACTGGATTCACACTCTACCCGGCCCTCCATCTGTCCATCACTCTGATTTTGAACTCCGTGATTGGCCCAAAGGGGTAGGCTGCAGGGGGAGGTGGTATTTCTGGATTGACACACTATCTCCACCAGCACCACCTGATTTTGAACTCAGTGTCGAGACTCGAGTGCTCACCTTTCGCTTTGTGGGGTCCCGACTCCTTATCCCGACTCCCCGATCCGCATCCCGTCCCCGATCCATGCCCCGATCATTCGGTCCGGTCTAGCTACACTTTAAGCTACACTGTGACGTGTACGCCGAAATCAGGTCTCGTGCGGTTCGCGGCGGGTCGGATACGCGGCTCGCGGGATAGTGTGTACACAATCCAGAAAGCAGAATGCAGGAAAAATAGCCGCGCCCTCCCCACCGCCAATTTGGGTCAAGGCTAAGATCCCGTCTTTCGTCTAGGCCACCACTTTGATGCCTCTCGAATGTAGCTCGACATGGATTCGTTATGGGTGCATGTCGTTAAGCGGTAGCAGAGAGGATTAAATAGCAAATGATACAGCTCGTAGATGTGCGTGCACGGGCACAAGCAGAGCTCGGCTCAGTGCGGTTCGTCAGACGTCAAAGTCAGGCACAGCGCAGACGGAGACCACACCGCCACTGCCATGCAGAGACAGGCCTCCACTGTTCGGTCAATGACGGTACGGCTCGCAACTTTGGGGGTATCAGGGGACTGACGTCACTTCTCACCAGGGCCAGGCGAGGTAGGAAACTGGGGGGTCATATTCACAGGGGGCATCAGGGGACGGACGTCACTTCTCACCAGGGCCTGGCGAGGTAGGAACAGATTCCTACCCCTGACGCTTCAGGCTCAGGTAGAAGTAGCGAGCTCGTCAGAAGGCTTCCCATTCTCTGAGAACGGAAAGCCGGCTCACGACGGCGCGTGCGTGTCGTACGCTTGCTGGCACCATTGACGAATCGCGCGCTCTTCAATCGCCCTCGCCTCGAAGAAGCACGGCGGGTTGCGTGCGTCCGTGAACATGAGATCCAAATGATGGGCCCCGAGGTCGAGGATGAGGGCGAACTGGGAGCCGTCGGCGCTGATGTTCTGCACCATGGGCTTCCCGACTTCAGGCCCTCCGCCTGGCGGGTAGACGCCCTGACCGGACCAAGGATCGAGTGCGCCGTTGCTCCAGACGATGTTCGTGTGCTCAGTGATGTGATCGCGCCCACCGTAATACGCCTCCATCCAAGTCGACCACAAGTCTGTAATCAGAGGGGCGCCGTACAGGCCGTCACGCCCATACTCGGACGCACACCAGCCCGGGCGCAGCCCGTGTGGGCCGACCACGCTCTCGACGGTGTAGTTGCGGAAGGCGGGCTGTGGCGGCCAGAAAATGTCTCTCCCGACCCCATGGATATCGATCTGCGAGAGGGCGTCGTTGCAGCAGATACCGTCCCACGAGAAGGTCTTGTCGAGCTCGCCCGAATGCGAGCACTCGGCGGTCTGCGTCACGTTGCAGTACTGCACGGGGCACACAGGGCAACCTTCGCACGGCGGACACGTCGGGCACAGCTGGCCCCCCGGCACCGGCGGTGGGTCCGCCTTGAGCTCGGGCTTGAGCTCGGGCTTGAGCTCGGGCTTGAGCTCGGGCTTGAGCTCGGGCTTGAGCTCGGGCTTGAGCTCGGGCTTGAGCTCGGGCTTGAGCTCGGGCTTGAGCTCGGGCTTGAGCTCAGCTACCGTAAGCGTCGTGGCCACGTCGTGAGAGCTCGCCGCGCTCATCTTCCGTGCTGAGAGCACGCTCGAGCGAGCGCCGTGACGGGCGCCGCTCCGGCCCAGCCCACGGCCCAGTCCAAATTTGGTCACGTCGGCCGCGCCCCCAAAGTTGTTGCACGTGACGTCCTTGGTCAGATTGTACCACACGCCCGCCGCGTCTGCGACCGCCTTCGCCAAGTCCAATATCCCCGAGCTCACGATCTCGTCGTTCGTCAGCGTGGCTCCGTTGCCAGAGATGTCACGCCAGTCGACGTCGGCGTGGAGCGCGCCCAGGCTCACGCTGTAACGAACGTCGCGCACCTGATGAGGGAGGCAATCAGAGGTCATCATCAGAGGTCCTCATCAGAGGCACGCTGTAACGAACGTCGCGCACCGAGCCGCGCAGCTGGACCCCGAAGTCGCGGTTCAGGCCCTGCTCGCACGCGACGCGCATCGGCCACGCGGGCAGCGGTGGCGGGTTGCCGGGGCGCAGGGAGAAGGTGATGTAGTCGCTAGGGAAAGGGTAGTTGCCTTCGGCGAGGTAGAAATAAGGGCCCTGCGCCCAGCTAATGAGGCTATCCACGCTCTTGAGCGTGCCCGAGCATGCCTTGACCGGCTCGGAAACCAGCTTGAGGCCGTCCACCGACTTGCCGAGCTCATGGAGCAGCGGCCACGCCGCGATCAGGTTGTCGCGGCATTGGTCGGTGGCCCCGCCGGCGGCGCTCACGCCGCGGGTGATGGCGACCGCTTGCATGTCGAGCGTCTCGCGCTGGACCGTGCCCGCGAGCTGCCAGATCGGCGCGGACGCCGCGATCACGCCGTCAATAACCTCGGGGTACTTGATGCGGAACCAGCCCGCAATCATGCCGCCGTAGCTGCCCCCGAACGCCACGGCGGGCGCACGGACGGTGTGCTGCGTGCGCAAGTCGGCGATGATCGTGGCCCAGTCGGCGATCGCCTGGGCGGTGGTGCAGAAGGCGAAGCACTTTTGCGTGCCGTGGCCGCACAGCGCAGGGTGGGACAGCGGCTCGAAGCGGTGCTCAGCGAACACGATCAGCGCGCCCATTTGCTCGGCAATCTCCCACATGAGCCCCGTGTTGTTGATGTACTCCTCAACCGGTGACTCGTTGCCCGTGTAGAAGAGAATCGGGCCTGGTGCGTCGGCGGCTGCGCTGAAGCCAGCTCGTGTCGCCGATTTCCACCACTTGTCGTAGATGCACAGGCGCTGAGGAAACGTGCCGGTGGCGACGCCAAAATGGTCGATCTTCTGTGTAAAGTTTTTCCACGTGCAGTTCGCCGTCGAAGGCCGGCCCGGCACCACCTCGGCCTGCCGCCAGCCGCCTATGGGGCGCGGCGGCAGCGTAGCGGAAACGATGGATACGGCGGCGAGCAATAGGAAGCCGGCGTCTCCGAACATTTCGTGCGACAAGCGCTTGCGCTGCGGAAGCCGAACGCGAACACGGGTCCACCTGCACTGTGCGTGTGTGAATGTGAATGTTCTGTGTGACTTCTGACACGCACAAGCTCCAATTGTTCACAGACGTTGACAAATGTTCACAAAGCGCAAGGTGAGGAGGGAGACCCTTATCCTCAAGGCCGCGCCCTCGGAAGCAGGGATGCGCGCCATTGCCAGCTTCCTGCTCCTCTCTTTGGCCGCGTCGGCGCGCGCGGAGCGCTGCGAGACCTCGTCCGTCACGCTTCACTGCCAGTCGCGCTGCGCGGGCCTCAATGAGACCTCGTACTCGAGTACGAACCCTTCGCCTGAGCAGGTCTTCAGCGGCAAGGCTCTAAGCTCGGGCGCGAGCGCGCAGCACGCGCTCATGGTCGAGCCGTTGCCCCAGCAGGGCGGCTCGCCCACCGTGCCGACGCAGCCGAGCGACGTCGAGTTCTCCAACCAGACCGTGTACGCGCCTGCGCATCGGGCGCTCTCGCCGGACCAGCTGATGGCCATCGTCGGCCCAGCGAGCGCGGTCGACTGGGTGCCCCTGGACGCGGCAGGCTTCGCGTGCGTCGATGGCCGCCACGCACGTGTCGGTCTGTATGCGTACGGCGGCGACCTGGGCGAGTTCGCGCTCGCTCTTACGGTGCTCGAACACGTGGGCGAGCGTCAGATCGGTCAAGCGGAGACGACTCGCCTCTTCGAAGGCTGGCTGCAGCGGCTGCACGATGTGGGCGGCAAGTTCTTCTCGTGCATCGACGCCGCCGCCGTCGCGCAGCTCGCCGCCGCCGTCGGCCAGCCGTCTGATCTCCTTCTAGGCGCTGCGCCGGAGGAGGCTCAAGCGTCACTGCTCCTTCGGCTCATTGCTCCCGAGTTCGTCGGAAGTGAGCACCTCAAGTGGATGCTGCAGTACGCCGAGACGTACGCGACGCGGCGCGCGCTCGTCGAGCAGGTCGTGCGCTCCTTCTACGGCGCCCTCTGGAACCAGTACCACCCGCTGCGCTCGACGCTCGAGCTGCACGTGTTGCGTGGGGCGCGGGCCGAGCGTGCGGTGGTGCACGTGCATGCAAGCCACTGGTGCGCCGAGGAGCTCGCGCTCGCGCCTGCACTCTCGTCGCTCAACCGCGCCGGCTCCGTCCTCATCTACCACGCCCAGGCCGTCGGGCAGCGCCGCGATGCCCTCGTACGCTATTTGAGTACGGCTGCGTCGGTAGGGGGTGCGACGGTCGAGCGTGCGGACTTTCTGAGCCGCATGCACACGCTTGGCGATGGGCAGGCGCATCTGACGGAGAAGGCCGTCGCCGGCATGCTCCGCTCCTACTCGCTCATCTTCCAATGACCTTGTCGTCTGAGAAAGGGGAGGCGAGACCAGATCTCGCGAGACCAGATCTCGCGAGTCCAGATCTCGCGAGACCAGATCTCGCGAGACCAGATCTCGTGAGACCAGATCGATGACGCCACGGATGAGGCGCGCGTTGGGGACGGTCGCTCCGCTTCTGGCCACCGGCACCGGGTCGTCGGCGGCGCCCACTACAACGCCCAAGACATCCGGCGGCGCAAACAAATCCACAGCCATGTAGCGGTTGAGAGTCTTTCACAGCAGTGAATGTTGAGCGACGTGACGTCGTGTGTGTGCGCGCATGCCGTACTTGTATGCCCATGTTAGAGATGGAATTTTTCACGGTGTTTCGCAAGTTTCGTTCACACCCTCTTCGGAGTTCACAAGAAAAAGACGATGGGGAAAAACACTCCGAAGGCGCCCAAGGCCTCGATGCCGCCGGCACGCCAGAAAATGATTAGCGTGCCCATGCCACAACTGCAGGCGGACAAGATTATCGGCCGCGTAGAACAGCCGCTGGCCAAACACTACAACGGCCAGGGACTTGCTCAAGCGTCTCACTATTTGCCACTCTCCGACGAGGACTTCCAGCCAACATTTGAGGCGCTCTGGGACGCGCATGTGGAGTTTGGCACGTCGCGCTCGCACAAGAAGTTGCTTGGTAAGCGCAAGCACGAGGGTAGCGCACTTGAAGCGGGCGCGGGAGTCGCCCAGCCGGGACCACAGGTGAGCGGAAAAGCTGCAAAGCGCCAGCAAAAGGAGGAGACGGCGATGAGCGCCGAGGCCTCAGCCGAGCCTGCAGCACGCATTGTGCCTGCAGCGGCGCCGCGGAAGCCGCCGGCTGAGAGCGCAGGTGCTGCTACGGTGGCGTCGCACACTCTCGCGAATAAGGGTCGCTTTGCTGGGACGCTGGCTGCGAGATTGCTGAGTGGCGGAGGCGGCACATGACCTCGGACTCCTCGAGCTTCAGGGAAGGTTTGGTTTGGGCGCGCGAGGCTAACGGCTGTGTGAGTCACACTTGTTCAGTACCGTTCACGGCGTGGACACGTGAGAACGTTTCCGTACGCGAGGAAGCCAGCTTTTCGATATGCGCCCCCTGCGCATGCCCCTGCGGCGCTCGCTCGCATCGTTCCGGACGGGCGTCATTGCTCCGAACATGTTCATGCCGCTTGCCGGTCATTATTTATCAAAGGTTGATTTTCATGTGTACCCCATGCACATTGCCGAGCACACCAGTGCCCTGAACTGTCACCCGATCCTCCAGGCGTTTTACACCAGCACGCGCGCGGACAAGCGCGGATGCCACCCGGATGGCGGTGACCGTCTGCGTTCTCGCCGCTCGGGACGTCGCGGGTCTCATGCCGTGGTGGACGAAAGGGAACCATGAGAAGGGAACTAAACAACAAAAATGTCACACCTGAGAATTCCTCAGGGGCTGCAACACGACACCCCCGGCGACGTCGCGCTTGGAAGGCTCTGAACCCCGTTGCGCTTCTTTGCATCTGCATCTCAACATGGGACTGAAGCGCATCGAGTCCGCCAACGACATGGCCGTGAAGAGCACAGAGGTGGTGAATGCCTCACCGAAGCCCAAGCGCGCTCGCCTTGGCGGCGGTGACGACGACGACGCGGACGCCAAGCGCGGCGCGCGCGCGCGCGCGCGCAAGGAGGCCAAGATGCAGAAGCGTGCCGCAGAAGCTGCCGCAGGGCCTGCATCCTCGGCTGAGAGTGGCACCTCCGGGTCGGGTGAGGAGATCAGCATCGAGCATGGCTCGAAGCCACTCGCCAAGGTCGACGACTTCGAGGCGGCATGCACCTTTATGCAGGCGAACGAGATCACCATCCACTCGGCCGAGCATCAGTCGCCGTGCACGAGCCTCGCGGCCGCGCCCTTTCCGGCGCCGCTCGTGCAGCTGCTGATGCAGCAGGGCTTCTCGATGCCCTCGGCGGTGCAGGGCGCCTCGTGGCCGATTGCGATGGCCGGCAAGGATGTCCTCGCGATCGCCAAGACCGGCTCGGGCAAGACGCTCGGCTATCTCTTGCCCGCGCTCTCCCGCGCGCAGCTGCATTGGGAGAAGGCCGCCGGCAAGCCGCTCTGCCTCGTGATGGCGCCAACGCGCGAGCTTGCGCTGCAGATCAAGGGCGAGGCGACCAAATTTGGGGCGCCGCTCCAGATCCGCGCCGTCGCCGTCTACGGCGGCGACCCAAAGTGGAAGCAGATCTCGGAGCTATCTCGCGGCGCCGAGATCCTGATCGCGACGCCCGGGCGCATGATGGACATGCTCGACCTGCACGGCACGAGCTACGGCGGCGCCGCGACGAGCCTCGAGATGTGCTCGATGCTCGTGCTCGACGAGGCCGATCGGATGCTCGACATGGGCTTCGAGAAGGATATTCGCGCGATCGTGGCCAAGATGCCCGAGGGTCGCCAGACGTTTCTGTTCACGGCCACGTGGCCCAAGGCGGTGCAGCGCGTCGCCGCGGACCTGCTCGGCCCGTCCCAAGTCAAGGTGACGGTTGGCTCGGGCGGCGACAAGCTCACAGCCAACAAGGCTGTCGTCCAGCATGTACGGCTCGTGCAGCCCGCTGCCAAGTGGGAAGCTTTCGTCGAGCTACTCGCGCCCTATAAGGCAGGCGGCGCCGCCGTGGGCACTCGCGTCATCATCTTTGCGAACACGAAGAGGGATGTCAACGCGATCGGCCAGTACTGCTGGGATCACCAGCTGCCCGTCGACACGCTCTCTGGAGATCGCACCCAGCGCGAGCGCGAGTCGGTCATCGAGCGATTCCGCGCGGGGCAGCTAACGATGGTCATCGCGACCGACGTCGCCGCGCGTGGCCTCGATATCAACGGCATCGGCCACGTCATCAACTACGACTACCCGCCCGGCGATGGAGGCTCTGAGGACTATATTCATCGCATCGGGCGCACGGGGCGTGCGGGCGCGACTGGCGTCGCCGACACGCTCTTCACCAACGGCGATTCGAAGCATGCGCGCGAGCTCGTGCGTATTCTGAGCGATGCCGGGCAGGTGGTGCCGGCCGAGCTCTCCATGATGGCACAGCGCGGCGGCGGCGGTGGAGGGAAGGGCAAGGGCTTCAAAGGCAAGGGCGGCGGCAAGGGCAAGGGCGGCGGCGGGAAGCAATGGTGGTGAGCGGCGACTCAGAAGTGTGCATCCTCTCCTCTAGGCCCAATCGAGATCGAGATCGAGATGAGCTGGCCCGGAGGGCTGGCAGGCGGCTGAGATGATCTCGGCAGAGAATTCAGACACTCGCGGAATACAGACGAGTCTGACCTGAACCTGGAGAATGCGCAATGCCGCGCGCATGTGAAAATGGTTCATGTGAAAATGGTTCGCTGTGTTTGCATGACCTGTCGCCTGTGCCTAAGTATGGTTAGAAAACATGGGGTTTGAAGTCAGAATGGAGGAGAGCGGCGCGCAGACACGCATGCCCCGCCTGCGGAACCGCACATACTCCGAGATATGATGCACACACTTTCCATTGCTCTGCACGTGCGGAGAGCTGCCAGGCACCACCCAGACCCACCCCGCACGCGGCCGCCCCTCAGCATGCACCATGCGGCCCCGTCAGCGCAGCGTCGACAGGTGCTCGGGCGTCGCGCTCACTTGAAGAGGGCGACGGTGAGCGGCACCTCCCTCAGATGCACCTGGAAGAGGCCGCCACCCATCTCCATCGCGTCGACCACCTTGAACTTCGTGCCTGGGTAGAGCAGGACCTCCGCCTCGCTCGCTACGCCCTGGAACGCCGAGTAGCGCTGCAGGTCGACGCCGTGCACGATCTCGATCATGAAGACGGTGCGCACGCCGCTGGTGCCGAGGAACATCGGGTTCGTCAGCGTACGCAGCTGCTTGGTCGTCGACGAGAAGGCCCACCACCAGACCTCCTTGTTCTTGGGGTACTGGGCGCGCAGGTCGACGCCCTTGACGCCGCGCCAGACGGAGCCGGTGTACTTGGGCAGCTTGCTGCGCGCCGTCAGCATCAGCTGCAGGTACGGGAAGAAGGGCTTGAGTGCGGAGCGGTCGCGTGTGCGCAGCAGCCGGTTGAGCTTCGGGTAGAAGTCGCTCTCTGCCGTGTACAGCCACAGCCCGCCCGCCTCGTCCGCGTCGAGGCCGTGCGGATCGGCCGCGGCAAGCTGCGCCCCCGCCTTACTCGCGATGAAGGCGTGCGCGTTGATGTCTTCAACGCCGCTCGCCGCCGCCGCGTCCATGAGCGACAAGCACACGCACTTCATCACACCCGTGATCGGGCCCATGAGCTCGAGCGGCTCGTCAGCGACGTCGGCGATGCGTGCCTGCTGGGCCACACTCTCCGCCGCCGCCTTCGCGGCCGTCGCCTTCGCGGCCGTCGCCTTCGCGGCCACCACCTTCGCGGCCGCCGCCTTCGCGGCCGCCGCCTTGTCGGCCGCCGCCTTGTCGGCCGCCGCCGCCTTGTCCCACCTGTTTCGAACGCACGGGCATACGCACGCTGTTGGCACTGAGCAGTGGCGCCCAGCACGACGCGTCATCGAATGCAATCACGAAGCGCGAGAGCACCGCACATCTTGGGATGATGGCAAGGCAGTCAGTGGCAGTGGAGGCAGCAGCGCCCTCTCTGAGGACGACGGCGTGGGGCGACGGCGTGGGGCGACTGATGGCTCCTGAGTGCTTCTGAGTGCTGCTGATTGCCGATGATTGCCGATGATTGCCAATGATTGCGCCAGAGTGCGTGCTCATCAGTGCGCCAGAGAGCGTCCAAGTGCGCGCCTGAGCGCGCGCGCGCGCGTCGGGGTGCCACTGTCTGTAGCGCAGCCGGCGCGGCCGGTCTCAGCCACAATGAGTGAGGCAAACCAGGCCGCGAGTCCGCCATCGACTCCCGATGTGCCCACCATGGCGCGTAGGATTCGGTCGTACTGGACCCGTCGCCAAATGTGAAGGGCGTGGAATGGCGGGGCGCTGTGTCGCCCCAGAGGGCGTGCGCTGCGACCTCTCGGCCGCATCCCATGGCAGCTCGCCACGATTCGTTCGCCGAGCGGCAGATAATCCCTGGTCCGCGTGCGCCCAAGACGGCGCCTCCCCGCATTTCGGTTTTCATTCGGTTCGCATTCGAGTCGCATTCAGTTCGCATTCAGTTCGGTCTCCATCCGCGTACCGAGGCCCGCTCAACAAAGCCACGACCTCGCTCTTGCCCTGCTTCCGTGCGTCGTCGAGGGCCGTCTTGCCGTACAGGTCTCGGTTACGGAGCGTCAGATCCGCGCCTCGTTCGAGGAGACGCTTCGCGATCGCGAGGCGGCCGAAGTCTGCCGCCCAATGCAGAGCTGACCGTCCGATGTCCTGAAGACAACAAAGGGAGGAGAAGACAATAAAGGGAGGAGAGCAACGAAATGGAAGCTGACCCATGGCATGTGCTTGGGGAAGTGTACGCTCGAGGCTTACATCCGTGGCGTTGACCTCGATCGCCTCGGACTCGAGGAGGAGGCGGACGCACCCTTCGTGCCCGTACAATGAGGCCGTCATCAGAGCTGTGCGTCCGTATGCCTGGACGCACATACGAGCCATCATCAAGGGCCAAGGGGGCGATACGAATGAGCGAGCACGCGGGGGTGCGACGAGCGCCGCCGCGCCAATCGCGCCGCGCGCCGTGCAGCTGGGCTGTGGGGAAAATGGCGCCGTGTCGGGCGGGCGCGGCGGGGGCGACCGAAGGCAGAGGCGGCGACGACGCCGCGGGCGCCCATGCGAAGCACATGCGGCGGCGCACCTCAGGATTGTGCCAGTTGACGCTCCACCCAAGGCCGATCAGCCGCCTGAGCTCCGCCTCGTTGCCGTCCCATGCGGCCTTGTACACACCCTTGCCCATCACAAACTTGGAGCTTCCGGAACCCATTTGTTCAGCGCGGTGGTGGCGTCGAGTGCTGTGGCGGCGCGAGAGAGTTGGCCGACTTTCCCTGACACGCAATCGGAGAAAAAGTCAGGCTCCCGAGGCCCCAAAGGTGCGAAGCATGCCATGCTCCACGAGGGCGCTTCGAGGCACCGGCCGGCGGCTCTCGAGTTGGCAACAAGGGCCGGCGCGCACGAGCACGCCATGAGGTCACAGTCTCGTACCTCTCGAGGGTCCGGCGCGCGCGCGCGCGTTGGACTGCTTGCTCGTTGCTCCCTGTGACAGGCTCCTTTCTTTGCGCGGAGAAGCGATGGACGTCCTTTCTTTGCGCGGAGAGAGGATGTGTTACAGGATGGACGGCTCCCGGCCTTCATCTAAAACAAGAAAGGCAACTCAAGGGAAATGAGACGAAACTTGAAAATTGGACCAATTCGCCGAATCTCAACACAAAGCACATTTTACTATCTTTCAAACAGTGGGGTTTAGGCTACGCGCGACCCAGCCATCGCACGCTCCGTCAGCTTGTGCAGCTGCGCCTCGCGTCGAAGACCGCGCACCCGCAGGCTGAGCGAGGCCATCAGACCTCGCCCACTGCCCTCGGCAAGCTCTGAGCGCGTTGCGGAGCTCCCCGTCGGCCGCGTCTCGCGCAGCGCCCTCACGAGATCTTTGTAGCGCACCTCTAGCAGCCCCCGCCTCCCTGACGAAACCGGACGCTTGGATGCCTTGGCGTCCAACGCCGCGCCTGGGGCGATGCCTGAGAGCATGGCCTCCTCCACGGATGGCAATCAGAGGCAATCAGAGGCAATCAGAGGCAATTAACGACACTCACCTGAGAGCATGGCCTCCTCCACGTAGCGCTCTAACGAGTACGATGCGGCGGCGCGGAGCAGCCCGGCGAGGTCGGCGCCCGAGTAGCCCTCGGTGACCTGAGCAAGCGAGCCGCTGCGCTAATCAGAGGCAATCAGAGGCAATCAGAGGCAATTAACGACACTCACCTGAGCGAGCGAGCCGCTGCTCAGCGCGGCGGCGGCACGTGCGTCAAGGCAGCCGCGCTCGCGCAGCTGGCGCGAGTGGATGCCGAGGATGCGCGTGCGCCCGTCCTTGTCGGGCAGCGGCACAAGGACCTGCACCTCGAGCCGGCCGGGGCGTAGCAGCGCTGGGTCCATGAGTTCGGGTCGGTTGGTCATCCCGATGACCAGAATGTTGTCGAGCTGCTCAATGCCATCCATCTTGGCGAGCAGTTGATTGACGACCGAGTCGCGGATGCCCGAGGTGTCGCCGGTCAGACTGCCACGCTCGCGCGTGAACGCGTCCATCTCGTCAAAGACGATCACGTGCAGTGCGGAGGCGTCGCCCGCCTCCGCCTGTTCCGCCTCCGCCTCGGCAAACAGCGCGCGCACAAACTCCTCAGAGGCCCCCACGAACTTGGACATCATCTCGGGGCCGTTGACAATCTTCGGAGGGCGCGCGCCCATCGCGGCCGCGATCTCGCGTGCGAGCAGCGTCTTTCCACAGCCGGGGGGGCCGTAGAGAAGCAGCCCACGCACCGGGCTGATCCCGAGATCTCGTGTGATCTCCGGGGGATAGAGCCGCGACGCGAGCGCCCGTCGAACGATCGCGCAGATCGGACCTTCCAAGCCCCCGATGCGCTCGCCGAGGGTCTCAACGAGCTTCGGAGCCGTTGAGGGGGAGGCGCCACGGTCGAGCTCGCGCTCCCTCGCTAGGCTCTCCTCGGTCGGTCGGTCGATCTCGAGGACCTCCGACACGTCGTGCACCCCGATCGCGACCCCCGCCACCACATCGTCATTCTGTTCCGTCGTCTCGCCCGGTGGACGTCTCCACCCTATGCTCCCATCGCCCGTGTCGCCCCACTGTGGGAAATTGGACGTGGGAGGGAGCATGGCCACCTGAAGGAACGCCGACGCGATCCCAGGCTTGCCAACAAACTCGTGGCAGCTGCCCCCAGAGAGGAGCAGCGGCGCTCCCAGCTTCACGTCGCCATACCTGATGAAGGAGGCAATCAGAGGTCATCAGAGGCAATCAGAGCCCGCCCAATGCGGCGCTCCCAGCTTCACGTCGCCATACCTGAGTGTACGTCTCATCAGCTCGATTGGGGCGACGGACGCCTTGCCGGTGATGTCGAATCGAAGCCGGCGCACGTCAAACTGGCCGAGGAGCGGCTGGCAGAGGATGACGGAGCCACGGGGCACGGCCGCCGGCGGCAGCTGCTGACCACGAGGCAGGCACACGATCGAGATCTCATACTTGGCAGATCTCGCCGCCACCACGCGCAGCGGCCGCGGCGCATCGAGCCACCAAACGAGCTTACGACCGCGGAGCCCACGGAGCGCCTCGATGAGTTGGAGGCGCTCCTTGTCGCCCATCCAGTCACCGTACGCCTCCTGACCGCCCGCGTTGACATTGGCAATGGCTGCCTCCGTCGCCTCAACCACCGTCTTGAGCAGATCGGGGAGCGGCGCCCGTTCACCGATAAAGGTCCGGCGCTCGTACCTGACGAACTCGGGTTGAAACGTGCCATCTCCCTCCTTCTCCTGCTCAAAAAAGGTGCCATCTTCCATCTTCTCGAGAAGCTTGGGCTTTGTGTACAAGGCCTCCTTGAATGACTCACCCGGCGCGGCCAGCCACGGGTTGACCGGAGTCACGACGCCCTCAATCTTGTCCGTGCTGGGCGAGGCCTCCGGCACGGATGGTGGCAGGTTCATGTAGAGTGCACGTCGGACGTGCACTCCACGTCCACGACATGTCGGCGATGGACGAAACCCATGCAGCGAGGGCAACACGGCTAATAGGGCCAGGAACCCCATCGAAGCCTGCGGATTCTCGAGTGTGAAAGATTCTAGGCAAAAGAGTACGTACCGAGACATGAACGGTCAGTAATGTGAACTCGTTCTATCGATCCTGTTGGGCGTAGTGAATCTCGCGCTCGCTTTCCTGGAATCTTCGTAAAGGCTCCCACTCGAAACCACGAGAGGAGGGCGGCCCGCTTTGCGGCCACCGCCAGCAAGACGACGGCCATCTGGATAGTTGCCATAGAGCTAGTGGGGCTCCTGCAGCAGCAGCCCCGCATCAGGAGCTTGAGCCGGTCGACCGTCCACATGAGGGCAGCACCGGAAGATGCTGCCACCCACCCTGTCGATGAGATCAGGTCTGGCCAGCACGATGCGCTGTTGACCAGACCTGAGAGACGCCCGCCACTCTCCCTCGTGTACGGTACCCTGTGTCTCGCCAATGCTGCCGAGGCGGTCGAGGTGCTCAGCGCTGGGTCCATTCTGCAGCGCGCGAGCGACGATCCCGCCGGGCAGACGGCAATCGCCGCAGGCGTGTTCGTCGGGATGCTCTTTGGCGGCTTTGCGAGCGGTGCTGTCGCCGACACGGTCGGCCGTGCGTACGCCCTCAGGTGGGCGCTCACCCTCGCATTCGTTGCGGCTGCGTCGGCAGCTCTCGCGCCAAATCTGCCCTCATTGGTGATCCTACGGGTGCTGGCTGGTACGGGCGTTGGTGCTGCCACGCCGCCGCTCTTTGCACTCGCGACTGAGAATGCGCCCGTGGGGCGCACAGGCCCCGCCATCACGATCGTCGCCTCCTTTTGGATGGTGGGAGCGGTCATCGCGGCGGCTCTAGCCCTCCTGATGCTCGGCAGCTCTGCAGACGCTCCCCCGTCGTTCGGCTGGTCGGAGCCGTGGCGTGGGTTTGCACTCACTTGCTCGGTGGTGCCCGCCATCTCGACGACGCTCGCATGGGCTGTGAACCTGACCCCACCGAGCCTTCCACAGGAGATCTCCCCGCAGGAGATCTCCCCGTCCACGTCCTTGAACGACTCGATCGCCGACCAGCCTACCTCGCCGCTACCTCCCGCCGCGGAGCCGATGACGTTACGTCGAGTGCTCACGACGCTGAGCGCTCCCGCGGAGCGTGCGGCGCTGCTGCCGCTGTGCCTCGTGTGGGCGGGGCTCAACTTTGGCTCTTATGGCCTCTCGACCTGGATCACCACTCTCCTGACGCACGCGGGTGTGCACGACCCGTACTTGGTCGCACTGCTCTATGCCGTCGCGATGCTCCCAGGCAACCTGCTCTCTGTCTTCTGCATCGATTCGATTGGACGTCGCACGCTGCTTGTGAGCTCGATGGTCGCCGCTTCCCTCGCCGCGCTCGCGCTCGGTGCGGTGGACACGAGCTCAAGTGAGATGGTCATCGCCGCCGCATGCATCTTCAGCGCTACGTCGACAGCGAGTTGGAACGCCCTCGATGTGCTCTCCACAGAGGCCTTTGGCGTCGAGGTAGGATTGCCTCTGATGACCTCTGATGACCTCTGATTGCCTATGATGACCTCTGATGACCTCTGATTGCCTTTGGCGTCGAGGTAGGATCTCCTCTGATGACCTCTGATGACCTCTGATTGCCTATGATGACCTCTGATGACCTCTGATTGCCTTTGGCGTCGAGGTAGGATTGCCTCTGATGACCTCTGAGTATCCCTGATGACATGTGCGTGCCTCTGATGACCTCTGATTGCCTCCCTCCTCAGGTCCGCGCGACCGCGCTGGCCGTCCTCGCTGCCTCGGGCCGTCTCGCGAGCGTGGCCGCCCAGTTCGTCAACGGCTCGCTCTCACATGATGAGCCGACGCTGCTCGCCATCACGTCAACCGTTATGGCCGTTGGCTGCATCGGCGCACTCTTCGTCAAGCCGAGGCACACGCACACGTGACGGCGCTTTGGGGTTCGTCAAGTCGAGGCACACGCACACGTGACGGCGCTTTGGGGTTCGTCAAGTCGAGGCACACGCACCGTCGTGACGGCGCTTTGGGGGATGTGGAGGCGATCGGATACTTACGGAATCGATTCGTTTTCTTTTCGTCCCGCTCGTTCTGAGAACTGTCACTTCTGCGGTCCCGGGCAGCTCGCGTCCCTCTCATGGTCCCTCTGCTCCGGCGCGGGAGTGCGGTTTCTTTTTGTGTATTTGATTGTCGACGTGCGTGAGTGGAGTTGTGCTCTTGAGTGCGGTGGCGTTAACGTGCCACGACGTTTGATCGTTCGAAAAAATGCTAATCTAAATGTTACACCGCCTGGGAGGCTGGGTGGCGCGCGGGCGGATCAAAATGAGACCCGACTCCCTTGCGGGCCTTGGTCCGGCGAGGTGCGCCGCAGCGCATCCATCTCTTTGGCCAAGTCGGCGAGCGGAGTCACCTCTTCTGTCAGCCGCAGCAGGTGGCGCAGGGATAGGTGCCTGGTTGTATCCACAATGCTTGGCTGCCGACTCCACCGCTGTGCCACCGTGCCAGGCTCTGGAGCGGTGTGACGCCGTCCACTTGCATGCTGAGCGGGAAGAGGTCGGGGAGCGACGCATTGGCGGCGCCGTCGCAGTGGCGGTTACACCCATCCATAAACGCGCCGTGGCGAACGCCCACCTCGGCGCTGGTGTTCATCCACGTGCGCATTCTACGGGTCAAGTTCTGACCATACTCCTCAATGCAGGCATTGGAGGCCTGGCACGTGTCGTTCAGGTTGGAGCGCTGGTCCAGGTCATACCGGCTCTGGAACGCAAACAGCGGCGTGCGCACGTACTGAGCGCTGTATTGGGCGACCAGGCAGCGCTCCTTGGCAGCCTGGTGCGCTTCAGTGCACTGCAGGCTGAGCAGGCTGGATACATTGTGCCCGGTCTCAGCGACGACGAATGTCTTGGCATCGGCGTATCCGTTCACATCAAGATAAAAGCCCGAGTCCGCGAAGCCGACGACGCGCGCCGAGCTGGGCAGCCGCTGCCGCATCGCATCGATGTGGGCATACAGCGCGATCGCACCTGCACTGCAGCCTGCGAGCACCACGTCAGTGGCGATATCGAGCCCACGGTGCGCGACTAGGTCGGCCATCACCGCCTCGCTGATCCACTTACCACGATGGTAGAGAGGCGGCAGCGATCCATGGAGCACCGGCTCGTGCCGCTCTCCCGCGTAGTATGCACCGTCACAGTACCGGATGTAGACATGGTGCGCTGAGCTGAGGAGCGGGCTTGCGAGCGGGTCACGCGAGAAGTAGAACTCGTCGAGGGACATTATGCTCTTGTCGCGCTTTGTGGTGCCGAGATAGCCGTGGGAGCGCTTGCGGCACTCGGCTTCGGAGGCGCAGAAGCTGCCGCCCTCAAGGTAGAGCAGCCACGTCGTCGAGTTGGGATCGCCGCGGGAGAGGTAGTAGCGGGCGGCGCTCCCATCGAGGCAGGTGGCGAGGGGGTATGCGTCGAGCGGCACGGCCTCCGCCTCATTAACGGCGTTCGCAACCGGCAGGGCAAGGCCACACAACACCATCGCCAATCCCATGTGAAATGGCTTCTCGAAGAGGCGCCTCTCTTGCCGACCCGCTCCTTGCGCGCCACTTGCGCTGCCACGAAAGAGCAAAGTATATAAACATTTGTAACCACTTGTCGAATCCTCATACTTACCTGGGAGGGAGATGCGGTGATCATGAAGGCCGTATGTCCGTCTGATACCTGCGACCTAGCACATCGTCCGGGTGGAGGCGGTGGCCCCCAAAAGGGGGTACACACTCCATTATTTTTGAGAGCTGGGGACCCTGTACGCAGGCCCCTGAAATAATTAACCTGAGACTTGATAAAGCCACTCTTCAGGCGCTGCCCGGCCGAGTCTACTGCTGCGTGCTGGACCCAGGCGTGTTAATAAGCCAACAACAACAGCAAACGACACGAGCCTTCGAGCGGCACCGGCGCGCGCGTTAGAATACATTCTCGAACGCACTTGAGCCCTGGCTGTCGAGCTGTCGAGCTGTCGAGGCTCTGTCGAGGCTCCGTCGAGCCGCTGTCGAGGCCTTGCCTGTCGAGCCTGTCGAGACCTGTCGAGCCCAGTCGAGGCTGACTCCATGCGCCGGCGCGTCGAGCTGTCAAGAAGCTGTCGAGCTGTCGAGCTGTCGAGGTGTCGAGCGCGTGTCGAGGTGTCGAGCTTTAGTCGAGCTTAATGTCGAGCGCGTGTCGAGCTGTCAAGCTGTCGAGCTTATTGTCTAAGCTTTGTCGAGCCCGGTGGCATATAGCTTTGCTTACAATTTGTCAGGGGTATATTAGGGGTTATCTCTACTGGGTCACAGCTTTTCTTTGTCTCACTTTTTGTCTTTCATTGCTTCTGTGACAGTCTTCCTGTCTGCTGCTGGGAGTTTGAAGGTGCGGTTCTTGTCTGGGTGAGGAGAGAGGTGGACAGGGCAGATGACCTGCAGGTTGCTCACCCACTCGAATGGATACCCCCCATTGTCGTGAGGGAGAAAGTAGGCCGTGCACTCCTTGTTTTGGTAGCCCTCTAGCACTTTGCCCGATTTGTCTATCTCCTGGTACCAGCGAAAGAGGAACATGGCTTTCGGGTCGTCGATGTGCACCCCTTTGATGGGGCGCTCGTCCGCATCAAGAGAAGCCAGGTAGACCCCGCTGCGAGCCCCGACTGCCCTCGCACGGTCAACATTGCCCCTCGCCACTGCAACCGCCTCTATGTTGCCAATCGACCAAAACGTTGAGCCATCTGCGCGCGTGAAAAGCACTGCCAGGTCGTCGTCATCTGTGATATAGTCCAGGTCCGGATCGACAGCGTCACCTGCTCGCAAGTGCCCCTTGAGCAACCGCTTCACATGGAAGCGATACTTACGATCCTTGGACTCCTCCTGCAGCGTCTGGTTGAAGGCCGCGAGCAGCGCACTGACCTCCTCTAGCACCGCCGCCCTGTCTGGGCTGAGCTCTTGTTGATCTTCTGGGAGGGCAGTGCGCATCAGCTGGCCGAGCACCGCGTCCGCATCTTGAGCATCCTGAGCGGCGATGACGGTCTGGTCCACCGCCTCGCCATCCGGGCGGGCTTCTGTGGGGTCATCCTCCTTGTCACCCTCCTCAGCCATTGCAACATGCTGAGGGCCTCTAGCTGTGCGACCTCAAAGCGGGCGTGTGCAGCTGCAAGCATGCGATCTGCGCTTCTATCATGCCGTTGTTCTCGCTTCGCGTCCACCTTGGCATCATCATGCCGCTCTTTCAGCCGCTTATTCTTCTGATCGTCCGTGAGCGTCGAATAGTTGGCTGTCTGGGCTGGTTCTGGGCCAGACTCTGTGCGCGCCCTCACACGCCGATTGAACGATCTATTTGAGAGCAGAAGCATGCAGCCGAAGCACATTTGGGCATGCTCTGGACTTCCAGCATCCAGGTTGCAGAAGACTGAGCGGACGCAATCGTGATGGCCCGTGTACAACCCACCTTTCTGCTGCTGAATTGAATTGGCCCTTTCTCTCAATTTCGCAAGCCACGCAGCCGCAATGGCCTCTCCTTTGGTGCGGTTGAGCTCCGCGACAGCCACTTCAAAGCTCATGTCCCTGGTCATGCTTGGCCTCACTTCAAAATTATACACATCTTCAGCAGTCACCTCGCCACCTACTCGCAATTGCATGAGCTCTTTGAGCCCGGGGCTATCTCCACGCACGCCTCTGCATGCACAAAGCATCAACAGCGCGCCTGTCGAAGAGCTAGCCATGATTGACTGCCTGAAAGTGTGACTGCCGAGATCGTCAAGAGCGGACGTCCGTCGCCGTGCGGAAATCGTGTGTCGCTTTTCGAGCGACAAGTTTGACGCGTCGTTATGGTTATTTGTAGAGGGTAGGTAAGTGGGCGGCGAGCGCCTGTGCGCGCGCATAACTGTAGGAATTCGGTCGTTCACGCGTGGTTCACAGCCGGTGGCCAACGTGCGCGGAAAAGAAGCGGTCAGCATGGAGGCCTTCGCAGTCGACGTTCACTTCCAAGGCATCGTTCGCGAGGTGAAGCTCGATGCGTCCACGAAGCTCGACGAGGCCTTCGTTGGCGTGCTGCACGCGAAGGTCATCGAGCAGCTCCCAGAAGGTGACGCGCGGCGCGCTGCATCGCTTGAGCTCCAGGTGAGCATTGGCAACGATGAGTTCCTCGCCTTTGGTGAGGTGCTCAAGCAGCTGCCCGACGATGCACGCGTGCTCAGCAGCCTCGCTCCCGAGGCCTCGGAAGCGGATACTGCCGTTCCGAAACCGTTCATGAAGCTGGTGGAGGTGGAGGCTTCAGCTGAGATCATGCTCGTGAACGGTGCTGGCGAACGCAAAGGCGTGCTCAAGCTGCCGGAGGAGACTACCGTGCCCCTCCTGCGCAAGGAGCTGGGCGCACACTTCCAAAGCAGCACGGGGCTCTCGAATGTGAAGCTGCAGTACCCGGCCAAGAAGCCAGGTCTCTGGCTAGACCTCAAGGAGCCCAAGCCCGACGCGACCATCCTGTCCGCGGTTGAGGGTGCTATCAAGGGTCTCTTCCCACTCATCAAGCCATCGGTGCCAACCTCAATCTCATCATTGCGCATCATTGTCCCAGATGACTGTGCACCCATCATGCCTGCTGAGGCCCAGGATGAAGCTGAGCCCAAAGGGCAGGCCCCCCAAGCAGCCCAGGCAGCCCAGGCAGCCCAGGACCTGGCAAAGGTGCTCAAGGCGTTCAAGAAGTCGGGCAAGGAAGTGTGTCTCGAGATGATGCACGGCAATGATGAGAGTGAGTGCTTCATCGAGACTCTGGGCGACGGCAAGTACGTCTGCTCCATCTGCTGTGACGCCATGGGCAAGCTTATCGTCAACCCGGGCAAACTGGGAGAGGGGATGTCGGGCCTCGCGCGCCACCTCCTTACTAAAGGTCATGTGCAAGCTCGGCATGCTCGCATGAATGGTGGCCAGGGGCTGTCCAAGGTTGATGCGGAGATGCTCATGGCAGGGGCCAGCTCGACTCTTACGTTCAAACGCTATCAAAACACCTCCAGGGCGACAGCGGCAAAGGTGGCACGCATCGCTGGCGCGGTAGCCAAGGGTACCATGGGATTCACGCCTCCCCCCATGCCTCCCATCAATGGCTCCCCCATGCCAGCTCCCTCTCCCTTCGGCCACGAAATGGCGGGGGCATTCGAATAGGCTGGTCCGTATCTTAATCCGTATCGGCTCGGCTCTGTCGAGCTCTGTCGAGCTGTCGAGCTGTCGAGCTGTCGAGCTTGACACTTGACGCAGCCGTCGCATGGAGTCAGGGGGGTTCTGTCGAGGTCTGTCGAGGTCTGTCGAGTAGCTGTCAAGCTATCCTGTCGAGTAGCTGTCGAGTTTCCTGTCGAGTTCTGTCGAGTTGTCGAGGCCAGGGCTCAAGAACGCACGTACGAACACATGACACATCTCACGTGGAACTCTAGAGAAGAAAGCGGTGAGCGCCCCCGGCGCCAATCGCCAATGCGCGCAGCTACGCCGGCCTCGCGGGACGGTCCGACGGAGCCGTGCAGCGACAAGCAGGTGCGGCGCCCCTGACGGAGCCGGTGGGCATCATGGTGGGCGTGCCAGCACGGAGACTAGATGCGATCACCGGTCGATCTCGCCGAAGACGACGTCGAGGGTGCCGATGATGGTGACGACGTCGGCGAGCATGTGGCCCTTGGACATCTTCTCGAGGCCAGCCAGGTGTGCGAAGCCCGGTGGACGGATGTGGCAACGGTATGGCCGGTTGGTGCCGTCGGAGACCATGTAGATGCCAAACTCGCCCTTGGGAGCCTCGACCGCCGTGTATGTCTCGCCAGGAGCGGGAGAGTAGCCCTCAGTGAAGAGCTTGAAATGGTGGATCAACGATTCCATGTCTTCCTTCATCTCCTCCCGGGCGGGCGGGGTGACCTTCTTGTCATCGACGCGCACCGGGCCGGGCTCGAGCTTGTTCAGGCACTGCACGATGATGTGCACGCTCTGCCGCATCTCCTCCAGCCGCATCAGGTAGCGGTCGTAGCAGTCGCCCTTGGTGCCCACAGGCACATCGAACTCAAGCTCCGGGTAGATTTCGTACGGCTGCGCGCGCCGAAGGTCCCAAGCCACGCCAGAGCCGCGGAGCATGACGCCGCTGAAGCCCCAGTCGAGCGCGTCCGCCGCCGAGATCACGCCCACGTCCACCAGCCGCTGCTTCCAGATACGGTTGCCCGTGAGCAGCTCCTCGATCTCATCGAGCCGGCCCGGGAACTGCTCGCAGAAGGTGTAGATGTCCTCGCACAGGCCGAGGGGCAGGTCAGCGGTGACGCCGCCCGGCCGGATGTACGCCGCGTGCATGCGCGCGCCCGACACGCGCTCGTAAAACTCCATCAGCTTCTCGCGCTCCTCAAAGCCGATGAAGAAGGGCGTCGTCGCGCCAACGTCGAGGCCCTGCCAGCACACGTTGCCGATGTGGTTGAGGATGCGCGTGATCTCGAGGAACATGACGCGGATGACGGACGCACGGCGCGGCACGTCGATGTTCAGCAGCTTCTCCACCGCAAGTGAGTAGCCGTGCTCCGACGCCATCATCGAAACGTAGTCCAGCCGGTCCATGTACGGGAGCGCCTGCTGGTAGTTCTTGTACTCGATGAGCTTCTCGGTGCCGCGATGCAGCAGGCCGATGTGCGGATCGGCGCGGATCACCGTCTCGCCGTTGAGCTCGAGCACCTGCCGCAGCACGCCATGCGCCGCCGGGTGCTGAGGCCCAAAGTTGAGCGTGAAGTTCTTGATCTCAAAGTCCTCGTCGGAGACGAGCTCGCGCTGCATCGACGCGGCCTTCTTGGACTTCTTCATGAGCGCCAGCGTCTCTGACACCATGCCGCGCGCCACATGCGGCTGTGCGCGCGCCAGGCGGCGCGCCGCAGGCCCAGCTGAGCGGAGCAAGACCGCAGCCATTTCCTCTGATCAGCACGGCGATCTTCTTTTCGCTGTGAATGCGGCGACCAGCCCCAAACCACTCGCCTTCTGCCAAGTCAAGTCAAGTCAAGTCAAGTCAAGTCAAGTGATTCAAAATGGCGGTCGCCTTTCCGCCGCCTTTGGTGCCCATCGCTGGCGCGAGCGATCGGGAGGGCAGATCTCGGCGCAACCGGCACCACTGGATAGCCCCGAGTCGGGGCATCATCCCCATCTTCTTGATCTTGATCATCGCGGCGCAGCGCGGCTTCAACATCGTGCCTTTTCAGGAAGTCTACAGTACGGCAATGCAACACGGCTCCAAGACGACGACGGGAGCGATCGGGGGCCTGCGCGAGGGCTGCTACGATGGGCCGAGGTGTCGGTAGGATCTGGCGACCGCCGGCGCCGCGCGTCGCGCGCGCGCCGGTCCTTCTCCGACGAGTTTTTGGCGTTTTGGGCTTGACAAGGGCACGTCAATCGATTTTGGCCAGGCAACAAGGGCGGCTGGCGCGGGAGCGGCAAGAGTGGTCGAGGGCGTTTCCGCGGTGCGCGCCACACACCCGCTCTCCATTCTCACACATGCGCGCGCGCTCGCGACACGCACAGGTGTGGCGTCGACTGCGGCGCGAGAGGCATGAGCAAGGAAGCCAAGGCTGAGCGACGCAAGCCGAATAAGTACGGCGGCAAGGCGACGTGAACTACCGAGGGACTGACAGCGCTTGCGCGGTCGGATTGATCTCAGCGTGCCCACTCAATGGCTTCATTGGCAGCGGCCGACGACTTGTTACTACCGGGGGACTAGTCGCGCTTGCGCGGCCGGATTGATCCCAGCGAGTTCCTTACGAGCGCGATGCGGCGCCGATCGGTCTCGAGCTCTTCGGTCGAGGCGCCTATGTCCCCCTTCTTTCTCTCCCCCAATCCCCCATCTTATGCTTGACGCCACGGTCGATCTCGAGCCGATTTCCTCTTCGGCGTAAGAGTGGCGCTCATCGGCTCGAGATCGGCCCGTTACTTCTCACCTACTTGTTCTCCGAGGGCACGTATGTCAGCATCTATGACGTGTCACCTCTAGATGGACCCCCTCCGTCATCTCCGCCTACTCCCGTCCTCCCCTGCTGGCTTCCGGAGCACATTCGATAGGCTTCCGTATGGTTGTCTGTTGTTTATGTATAGACTTGACTTGACTTGACTTCTGCCACTGTAAACCTGCTCGCGTCGCGCAGAAAAAACATTCGAGGGAAGCGCGAGGCGGGCGCGGCGCTTCCCGCGTCTTGACTTGACTTGACTTGACTTGACTTGACTTGACTCCCGCGTCTGGCCCGTCCATGTTCGCCTCGACCCAGCTCGGCGCGTCGAGTGGCGCTTACCCCGGTTTAGACGTGCCCATAAAGAGCATGCTGCCCTTCTGGGTGGCCGCCTTGGCCGTGCCAGCGGTCGTCGCCTTAATCTCGAGAGGCGCTGAATCCACGGAGCGCCGCGCGCAGCCGTGGCCTTCGGATGGGCTCCGAGGCCTCGCAGCGCGTGCACAGCCCGTCAAGCTTCGCGGCGCCACGTTGCCCTCGTCGGTGTGGCGCGCGCACAGCCGCTGGCACGACGGCGACTACCTCGAGCGCACGCTCGAGCCGCTGCACGGCGTTTGGGAGCGGCCACCGCCTGCGGCCGATGCGGCCAAGCAACCGAGCGACCGGAGCTTTATGTACTTTGCGCACCGCGGTGCGAACTTTGGCTTGCGCGCACCGCTCGACGCGCCGCCGGCCTCATCGGTCGTCGTCGAGCACGAGCGCATGTCGTACGCCAGCTTCCGCAGGCGAGCCGCCGAGGGCGCCCTCCTCTACTGCTCCCACGAGCTCGACGTGCTCGGCGCCGCTGCCCTCGCCGACGCCACCCCGCTCGAGGCCTTTGACCTAGGCCACAACAGCACCGCCGCTGCTGCGACCAAGGGCATCCTGTGGCTCGGTGCGGGACGGCCGGTGGCGCATGCGCACTACGACACCTCCCACAACCTCTTTGTGCAGCTCGTGGGGCGGAAGCGATTCGTTTTATGGCCTCCCGCAGCGCTGACGGCGGCGCTCTCCCTCTACCCGAGCCGCCACTCCCTCCACCGGCAGTCGTCGCTGCGCGCGCCCGTCGAGGAGATGGCGGCGGCGGCGGCGGCGGGCGCGGCGGCGGGCGCGGCGGGCGCTGCGGATGGAGCGCGCGCGACCGTTGAGGCGACCGTTGAGGCGACCGTTGAGGCGACCGTTGAGGCGACCGTTGTGACTCTCCGGCCGCGCGAGGCCCTCTACCTGCCGCCGTACTGGGCGCACCACGTGGCCGCACTCGACGACCTGTCACTCTCAATCGCCGTGTGGTCCGATTCAGAAGCCATGCGCCGCAAGGACGCCCTCGAGACTCTGCCGCTGCCGTGGGAAGCGCATTGGGCGCCCACCGAGGTGACTCTCGCAGCCGCGCTGTACGCACGACGGGTCGTCATCGGCGCCTTCGAAGAGAAGGATGACGCCATTCACGACGCCCACCACGCCGCCCACCACGACGCCGCTGGCGCCGCCACTGACGCCGCCGCAGGCGCCGCCACTGACGGCGCCAGTGCGAGGGCGATCGTTGCGCGGCTGCTCCAAAGCCGTTACGAGCCGCTCCGAAGGGCCGAAGATCGAGCCGAGATGGATGGATTGCTGTTGACGAAACTGCGCCCGTTGCCACTCGAGAACGCCGTATCGGGCGCCGACGTGGCGATTGGCGCCGTATCGAGCGATGACGCGATCACGGGTGCGCAGCGCGCGCAGGAGGGCGATGCCTCCGCGGCCGGTAATGAGAGGCACAATCAGCTCCCTAATTTGGGCGAGGCCCCCGAGGCGCTGCTCGCCCCGCTGCGTGCGGCCTGTGCGAACTGGACAGTCAGCGGCATGCGACGACGCGCCGAGCTGTGGGAACACGTGGGCGCGCACGCGCGACGCACGGCGGCCGCCGTGCGCGCCGTCGCGTCCGACCCCGCCATCTGCGAGGTTGCTCTGGGCGACTACTTGGAGGCCCTCGCTGCCTTCGTGACCCCGAGCAGAGGGGCCATCCACGGCTTCCTCTCGATTTGCATCCTTGGCGATCGTCCTTGGGAGCGGTGGCCGGCCATTGCTGGATAGTGACATGCACGGATAAGGTGCGCCCTAGCGTAGGCCCTAGCCTCTCGGTGCGTCCCGCTCGGCTATGATAGTGCGAGTCATGTCTTTAGCACGAAAAAGGGTTCCTTCCGACCGGACTGTGCCATCCCCTAATCTTAATATAGGTGGATTGGCAGCGCGGCAGCCGGCGCGCGCAGCGGCCGACTTGCATTCACGTTGCGAACTAAAATAGGTGTGAAGGGATCGTGAACGGTGGTCGCTGGCGAAGCGGGGCGACTGCAAAAGCTACTTGACCTAGTTGGGGCGCGCTGGCGTCTTCGGCCGCAAGCGCCCCATGCGGCACGTGTGGCTCTTCCTCATTCTCCCGCTCGCGGTGCCCAGCTCCGAGTCGGATGCTAAAAACGCGAGCCGCGCCTTGCGTCGCATCCAGGGCAAGCACAACGGCAACGTCTCGGACGAGCAAGTGGCATCTTCCGGTACGGAGCCATCACCCCGCCTTTCCGACGAGGGTGGCAGGACCCTGTCGCGCGCCCACCACCGTCGCCTCGATCGGCCTCGCCGCGCAGGCCCTGCCGATGCTACAACAACCGTGACGCCCGCTGCTCCTTCTCCGGGCTGCTGCTGGTCGTTTAACGCGGACACGAAGCGATACCAGTTCTATCCTCGGCCGGCGAACCAGGCGTGCGTCGCGCCCTACAAAGCCGCCCCGTGCTCCGGTGCACCGGCGGCCGCGCCATCACCGGCTGCGGCGGCCGCGGCCGTGGCGTCGTCGCCGCCGCCGCCGCCACCTCCGCCGCCGGCCCAGGTTGATGCTGCATCTCCGGGCTGCTGCTGGTCGTTCAACGCGGACACGAAGCGATACCAGTTCTATCCTCGGCCGGCGAACCAGGCGTGCGTCGCGCCCTACAAAGCCGCCCCGTGCTCCGGTGCACCGGCGGCCGCGCCATCACCGGCTGCGGCGGCCGCAGCGATCGTCGGTGCACTCCGGAGCTCGCCACCGCCTCCACCCCCTGTCGTCGAGTCGACGCACCAGCACCAGGGTCACACCAAGCACCAGCTGCCGCCGCCGCCACCACCGCCACCGCCCGTCGTCACGGCCACCGCCGCCGCCACCTCCAAGCCCACGAGCGCCGTACCGAGCGCCGCACCGACCAAGGCGGCGCCCGGTACGGCGCCTGCGACCAAACCCGCGAGCGGCGGCGGCGGCGGTGGCGGCTTTCTGACGAACCTGATGCTGCTCGGACTGTGCGTGGGTGCGTATGTCTTCCGTGCGCCGCTGCTCGCTGCATTGGGCGCCTACTTCTCCACCGACAAGGAGGGCAAGGGCGGCGCGTCGGGCGGCGCGTCGGGCGACAAGTACAAGCGAGTCGGCACTGGGTCTGACGAGGACACGCTCTCGCAGACGTCGACCTGCGGCCAGACGGCGGAGGAGATCGATCCGGTGGCGGAGGAATGGGCAGAGCGGCTCGCGGCACAGCGCGAGGGACGCGAGTACGTTCCCAAGACGCCCATGACCGCATGCTCCGGCTGCGGTGCTGGCGCTGTCCCCAAGTTTGGGAGCGCCGCGGGCGTTGCGTCGGGCGTTGCGCCGGGTGCGCAGGCGGAGGAGGTGCGTCGCGCCTTTTGCGTGCGACTGATGACGACGGATTGCGATTGAGTGCGACTGAGCGCCACTGAGTGCCACTGAGAGCGACTGAGTGCCTCTGAGTGCCGCTGCGTGCCACTGAGCGCCACTGAGTGCCACTGAGTGCGCCTGATTGAGTGCCACTAAGTGCCACTGATCGCCACTAATTGCCACTGAGTGCGCCCCCGCGGCCGCAGTTCGATGGGTTTGGCGGCTTCGAGGACGAGGAGGACGAGGCCCCGACTCCAGTGTACGGCGCCGGCATGCCCGGCCAGGGGGCTGGCATGGGCGGCATGGGCATGGGTGCCGGCATGGGGGGTGCCGGCATGGGCGGCATGGGTATGGGTGCCGGCATGGGCGGCATGGGCGGCATGGGTGGCATGGGGACGCCGGCCGCCGCCACCTGGGGCGACGTGGGTGCGCTCGGCCAAACATCCGGTGGCTTCGGCCAGCCCTCGCAGCCCGCCATCGACTTTGGTCAGCTGGACACGAGCTCAAAGGAGGAGAGCGGCATCGATTGGGGGCTCTTGACCGGAGAGGCGCCGCCGAAGCCGCCCCCGCCCGCCAAGGCGCCCAAGCAGAAGAAGAAGGAGGAGGACAAGGGCGACGAGGACGAGGAGTTTGCCGTCTTCGACGGGTTCCAGGACGGGCGCGCCGTACTGGCGGGCGACCAGCCACAGGCCTCCGGCGGCCTCTTGGGCGGCCTGGGCATACCCGGCACGCAGTCCAAAAAGGAGAAGAAGGCGGGTGCGAACCTGTCGTGGGACGCGGAGCGAGGGCTGTGGAAGCCGGAGCAGAAGCGCTCGGCTTTCGGTTCTGTGACGAGCGGTTGGGACCTTCGAGGCTCCGCGTTCCAATCGCCCGCCTCACTGCTCCGCATACGCTCTCAGGTGGGTGTCGTTCATTGCCTCTGATGGCCTCTGATTGCCTCTGATTGCCTCACATTCCGCATTCGCTCTCAGGCGAGTGTCGTTCATTGCCTCTGATTGCCACTGATTGCCTCTGATTGCCATACGATCATCCTCTCTTCCTCCCCGGATACGTTCTCAGGCCGAAGATATCTTTAAGAGCTCGGTCTCAGACTCGCTCTTCACCTCGCCCTCGATGCAGCGTCTCAAGAAGCAGACGGACGACATGTTCGCCTCCCTCTCGGCCTACGTGCCCATCAGCATCGTCACCGACACGAAGAGCTTCTTCTCATCGTGGTTTGGGTGAGGAGGGCGCCGTTTCGGGCGTGTCGCGCGAGAGCAGGAGGACGCAGCGCCGTATCGGGCACCGAGCGCCGTATCGGACATGGAGCGCCGTATCGGGCATGGAGGATGGAGCGCGCGAGGTGCGCTCGAAAGTCGAAAGGCGCGGTGTGTGTGAGACGTGAAGAGCACGGGCGCCATGACGGGCGCTTACGAGGGGCTCGTACGTCGCGTTGAGAACGGAGAGAGCTGCGCGCGTTCGCGCTGGGCCGAACGCCAGAACGTATCAACGTGTGCGCTTGCGTATATAGTGGCGAGATGAGCTCGAGACGAGAAGTCGAGTGTCTCGAGATGAGACTGAAACTGAACTTCAGGCTGAAGACTGACGGTGTGAGTCTGAGATTTCTCACCCCGCCCGCGTGTAGCAGCTCAAAACCTTCATCAATGCCGGATGAAAGACGCCCCTGATGTGGTTTGGATGCCGCGGGCGCGGCGCCTTGCAAATTCGTTTATCCGTATGTCGTCGCAGCGTTTGTTCCAATAGATACTGGTAGTGCTGCATCTTGTTCGAACGCTCAAAGTCTTGCCGCGACGCACGTGCGAGGCCGAACGTCGCGGACGGACGCATCACAGCCGAGTGGCTCGCCTTTCTGCCGTGCCTGAGATGTTGTCCGCACGCAAGCTCCATCTGGTTGCCGGCCTCAAGGTGTACGGTCTCGACCTGCGCAAGGCAGAGCTCGATTTCTACATGATGCGGTACGCGGCGGTCACGGGTATCTCCTTGCTCATCACTGGCATGGGGCTGATTTCTCTCATCAAGATCGAGGTCCCACAATACATGCGACCCACGGAGGAATGGTTCGTGTGGCAGGTGTTCAGCTTTTATGTCTGCGCTGCCGCGACCACGTGTTCAGCGCTCTTCAACGTAGTTATCACCGGCTTTCTGGTCGTGAATGCACAGGGCATGGCATTGCGCGGCGGATCAAACTCTTTGGTCATCTGCATCGAGATCCTCGGTGACCATTGGCTCCTTGTCAAGACGGTGCTCATCGCGGAGCTGGTGCTGCTTGCGTGCTCAGCATCGCTGATTATGTGGATGAAGCTCGATAAGAGTGACTGGGCACCTTCGCCTGCGATCATCATAACGGGCGTGATGTTTGGCGTGATGGCGATGGGTTACCAGCGGGTGACGCAGCTGGCCCATGAGTTGCACATCCCCTCGCGGGCCATCGTCCAAGGCGATCTCTCGATCCAGCCCCAGGGCCACCACGGCAAGATCGACTTGCTCGGCAGCGAGCGAGAGGATGCGCCGCCGCCGCGTGTCAATAGTCGAAGACTGGTATGACATGAACCGGAAAGAAGTTTTAGTGAACATTAGTTAAGAACACGACAGAAAGACGCGTTAAGACGCGACGCCCCTTTGCATGCATCCTTCGTGCATTCCCATTTTGGGAAAGGGGCGACTTTAGGACACAACGCTGCCACAGACGCCTCCACCACTTGAAGGTTCTGCTGGCTGTGCAGTTCGCTGTCGGTACGTTCCACACGTCACTCAAATGCCTTCCAGTCTTGACTGGCAAGACTGGCGACTCGAAACTCACAACAGGGAGCTCAAAAAGCACAGCAGGGATCTCCAGGAGCAGTCCGCCCTGTTCCCCGAACAGGATCGCAGTTCCACGCTCAGCGCCAGCGCGATCTCGGTGCTGCATGCAGCCGACACGAACAAGAGCCCTGAGGGCCCGATTGCTCATCGCATCCACACGGCCGGCAGCCCCAGCAGCTCAAATATGATGGTGGCGCCAATTGGCGACAGCCACCTAGTTCAGGCCTTGTCCTCGAGCGCGACGGGCGCGCTGCCGGCACTGATGCCGGCACTGGCGACGTTCGCCAAGCCGTTTGCTTCGCCCTCGCCCGTCAACATGCCCGCCCTCACCTCCACCGTTGTGCTTTCCGGCTGGGCCCGTTACAGCAACAGTGCCAATGACAGCGAGCTCCGCTCTGCTATGGAAGACATTGCTGCCCTCCCCTCTGCCATCGATGCCGGTTGGCTCGTGATGATCATCGTGGGCATCGTCGGGCTGGTGGTGCTCGCCTTATTGTGCGTGTACTGTACCTACGGGCGCGCGCCGTCGAACTCGAAGCGCGATGGCGATCTGATAGCCGACCCACTCCGCAGCTGAGTAGCAGCTTATAGCAGATGAGCGCCGATTAAGCGCCGCGACTACTCGTACGAGAACGCTTTACTAGTAGGCGCAGTAGCGAACCAAGGGCTGCACTACTGTACTATCAATACCACAGTCCTATGCGTTACTAGGCCGCCCATCGCCCTCCAAAAAAAGGCGGCAAGTCGCTACCGTGTGATGCGCGCGCTGGGCGGCATACTTCGGCCGCCTCGCGATCGCCAACCGCGTCTCCTCGAACGAGGCGCGGATCTGACGCTCCGTACACCGGCTACCGTGACCGGGTAAAGTGTGCTGTCACGTCGCGGTAAGTACTTCGTCGCATATAAAAAATGATTTCGCTCCGGCTCGTCGCGCCCTACTAGGCTAGTTTGGTCTAATCTGACTCTAGACTCTATACTGAGAGTCGTGTCGCTCACTAGGCGTTCCCTTCTAGGACGCTCGGCCTGCGGCTGCGCGTAGTACGGAGATGCGCCATCGGCTCGCATGTCGGCCGCGTCAGGCTAGCTAAATCTTCTTATTGCATCGGGCACGCAACGTTCTTGTTACCGTTGGGCGGCAACGCGTTCCTCGACCCGGGCCGGCTGCCGGCAGTCGCAATGCCGCCAGCTGGAAGTGCGCCTGCAGCTGCGCCTTGGCCACTCGCTGCCCGGCGCAGCTGCTGCACGGCGGGTCGGCAGCTCTCCGGGAAGCCCGTGTCCTCGAGCCCGAGGAACATGACCAGCTCGTAGGGGAGCTCCGCCGGCGAGCGCTCCCATGGCTGCGGTCGCTTGGGGTCCTTGCGAAAGATCCTGTGACCTCCGCCTACGCTGCTCTCGACGTGAGCGAGAACGAGGCGCAAATACTCCTCGAGCTTCCGCATGCGTTCGCGCTTGGCCTGATCAGAGCGCTTGTTTGCGCATTGGGGTGCCGTGTTCTGCAGTGCACCCTTGGGCAAGCCTGCATAGTCGTGTACCATCTCCTCGTGCAGTCGTTGGAAGTCTTTTAGCGAGCGCGTCGCATAGTAGCATTTACGTTCGCCGCGGTAGTTGTCTTCCGTCTCGATGATGAAGCGCGTGTCGACGAAGGCGTCCGTGTAGTCGATCACGTGCACTGCGATCGCCTGCCGGTTTACACGCTCAACGCCCAGGTGCGCCTTCGTGTACGCTGACGTGCGGCGCGCCATCATCGCGGCGCTCGTGTGCGATACCTCGCGCATGATGCGGATCGCCTCGGGGACTCCCGAGATGAGCGCCCCATCCAGCGCGGTGCGGCCTGCAACCGCAGCTTGTACAAAGTACTCGGGAGGGGCACGCTGCTTTTGTTGTGAATCCTCGTCGCTTCTGGCGAGGAAGGCCTTGCGCTCCTCGTCGCTCAAGGCGAGGAAGACCTTGCGCTCTTCATCGCTCATGGCCCAAAATGCCTTGCGCTCGTTCTCGCTCATGGTTTGGATTGCCTTGCGCTCGTCAATCGTCAGGGCGCGCTGCCGCCCGCCCGCGGCCACGCGCTGCGCCTGCGACTGTTTCGCCTGCGGCGGAGGCAGCGGCAGCGGCAGCGGCAGCGGCAGCGGCAGCGGCAGCGGCAGCGGCGGCTGCTGTTGCGGAATCGGAGCGGCTGCCGCTATGGCTGCTGGTGCTGTTTCTGCTGCTGCTGCTATGGCGCTCTTGGACCATCTAGGATCTGCGGCATCTTGGAATCCCTTGACGGCCGACGCTACCGCCCCGTGCGCGGCGAGATCGGTTGCTGCTGTTGAGGGAACGGGCGGCTGCGGGCTACAGGGGCGGCTGCTGGCGGCTGCTGCTGTTGTGGAAGAAGGTGGCTGCGGCGCCACAACAGCAACAACAGCAGCTGCCGCAGCCGCCGCAACAGCAACAACAATAGGCGGTGGTGGGGGCGGAGCGCTCTCCACCCTGATGAAGCTATCCACCTCGAGCTCTTGCAACCCGAAAGAGGCTACCTCGAACGAGCTGAACGTCGACTTCGTACGCAGCGCCTCTTTGAGGAGCTCGTTGAAGACTTCAACGCCCTTCGTTGGGCACTCAGTGCCGACATTCTTCCACTTTGAACCGAGTGCTTTCGTCTTTACCGTCGGATCCGCGCCTGCTTGTAGGCACGCGCGGATACATCCGATGTTGCCGCGAGCTGCTGCGGCGATCAGTGGCGTCGCTCCCATCTCGCCGGAGTCGTCGGGCATCACCACATCGCTCGCTGCGATGGGGTCGCAGCCCGCTATGATGAGCACCGTCGCGCACTCTTCATCGCCCGTGTAGCACGCTGCTATCAACGCTTTGGAACCAAACGGTCCCGAGAGGTCCATATTGGTCAGCAACGGAAGTAGCCTCTTCAGGCGGCGACTCTTCTCTTCAAATTCGCCTTCGGCAGGCTGCGAACGCAGCACTTTTATGATCTCCACCTGCACATCCGACATGTCGGGGCCCGTGACCAGCGCGGTTGATAATAAATCGTCCATCGCAGCTATCGATGCTCGCTCGGCTATGTCCTGGCGCAGTCATGTACAATCGGCAGAACCAAACAAACTTCCCGAAGCGCTAACTTCAACTACTTCAAACTTGCGCGAAGCGTCGGGCTGAAACTAATTTTTCTATTTAGCGAGTGTGAGACAAGTTAAGACAAACAGTTCACACCCCTAGCAGTCTTCATTCACATGTTCTTGTGGCTCGCTCCAAAAAGCGCTGTGTTGAACTCACAGGCAACTCGAATTTTTCGCGTACCCACCATGTCGGCTGGGCTCACGCTGCTGCTCCTGGCCACCGCCGCGCATGCCCAGTCCTGCCCCGGCGCGTTGGTCAACCATGTGTGCTGGCAGCTCAGCGAGCTGGGCGAGTCGTGCGCGCTCGAGTGCGGCGGCCTCGAATCCGTCGACCAGAGGCTGACCATCAACGGCGCGTCGAGCTCGGCGGTCGTCAAGGCCCTCGACGACCGGTACCGGCTGGGCGCGTCGTACATGGACGGGCTCGATGAACCGTGCCACACAACATGGATCTCGTCCAAAGAGGTGACCCTCTACTCGTACGTCGAGCGCGGCAGCCACGATGGCCACGGCCGTTGGCACTGCTTCGCCGGCCAGACAATTTCTCACGTGGCCAAGGCCGTGCGCACGCCGTGCGTGTGTTTCCTCTCGCCTCCCTCGCCGCCGCCGCCCTCACCACCCTTTCCGCCGCCGCCGCCGCCGCCCTCGCCGCCGCCGCCGCCGCACCCGCCACCGCCGCCCGCGCCGCCGCCGTACCCTCCGGACCCGCCGGCGCCGCCGCCCTCACCACCGTGTCCGCCGTTTCCGCCGTTTCCGCCGCCCTCACCGCCGGCGCCGCCGATTCCGCCGCCCTCGCCGCCCAAGGGGCCGCCACCGCCCTCGCCCAGCCCGTGGCCGCCAGCGCCGCCCCGAGCGCCGCCGCCCGAGCCGCCGCCGCCGATCCCCTCGATGCCGCCGGTGGCGCCGTGCGCGGGCATCCTTTCGAGTGGTTTCTGCTGGGTGCTCGGCGAGCCGGGCGAGGCGTGCACGGACGTGTGCGGCCTGAATGCGGCCGCGCTCGACCTCTCGATCACCCTTGCTCGGGGGTCGTCACGCGCCGTCGTGGACGCCGTCTCGCGCCGTTATGGGCTGCTCGACTACCTGACCACCGACTCCCTCGACCAAAGCTGTCAACGTGCGGCGGCGTTCGAAGGGCCGGCGGCGTTCGTCTACTTCCCAGATGGGCGCTCGTGGGATTGCTTGCCCGGCGAGAGCTCGGCGCGCCTCGCGATGCGCTATCGAGCCTCGTGTGCCTGCGACGCCCTGCCCTCGCCGCCCTCGCCGCCGCCCTCGCCGAAGCCGCCGGCGCCGCCGCAGAGCCCGCCGCCGCCCGCGCCCATGGTCTGCTTGCCCGTGCTCGGCTGCCACACGTGGTGGCTGTCCGAGGCTCTGCTGCTCGGGCTCGTCCTCGGGCTGGTGCTCACCTGCCTGTGTGTAGGCGCCCTCTACGGCAGCGCGGCCGAGATCGACGGCGGCGGCGGTGGTGGTGGCATTGGGTTGATCACGGCGTCGCTCGATGACGGACGCAGCCTTATCCCATGGGCACAGTGGTGTGAATACTGCTGCTGCTGCTGCTTCCGCCCGATGGCCCTCTGGTACGCACGCTGGACCCGCACCGCCCCCCCGCGCGCATGCAAGTGCTCACCACGACGCGCCCGCCACTTCCCCACAGGTACGCCCTCTGGACGCGGGAGCGGCGCCAGGCTTCCAGCTACGGCGCCGACGGCCTCGGCGGCCTCGGTGGTTACGGCGGCGTTGGCGGTTACGCCGGCCCCCTCGCCCTTCGCTCGCCTGCCCGGCGCGGGGCAGCGCATGACAAATGGCTGCTCACGATGAAGGAGCGCTACGGTCACAGCGGCGGCAGCAGCAGCAGCCTGTATGGCAGCGGCTCGGGCGGCGCGGGCGGTTGGGGCGCGTACAGCGGCAGCGAGGCGACGAGCCCATACGAGTCTTCACAGCGCCGTACCAGTCTTCACAGCGAGGCGACGACGGGCCCATACGAGTCTTCACAGCGCCGTACCAGCGCCGTAGCGGGCGCGGAGTACTCATCCAGCCTGTCTGGCAAGGGTACCAGTCGTCTGTGCAGCCCCCCGCCGCGCACGAGCCTGGCCAGTGGGAGCTCGTCGACAATCCCGTCCACGTACCGCTCGCCGCTCGACGCCCAGCGCAGGCATGCCAACCTGCCGCGGTGGGAGGCCGCGCCCGTGACGGCGCCGTACTCGGTGAGCGCCGGCTGCACGATACGGCGCTCGGGCGCCGCGCCGGGCGCCGCGACGCGCGCCGAGACGCCCGCCGAGGCGCGAGATCACGAGCGAGATCACGAGCGAGATCTCGGGCGAGATTACGGTCGAGATCGGGCGAGATCTGGGCGAGATTACGAGGTGCTCGGAGATACGAGGTGCAGTCTCGGCGGCGGTCGGGCCGCTGCGCCGGGTGCTGGCGGCGACGGCGACGGTTACGGCGACGGCGCGACGGCAACGGGCGCGGCACCGCCTCCGGGACGCTCGACACGACGCTCGCCGACGAGAGAGGAGTCCATGGAGCAGAGCGGTACGCTCTACGCGAGGCTCGTGCGCGCGACTGGCCTCAAGTCGGTCGACTCTGACGGTCAGTCGGACATTCACAGCGGCCATTCACAGTCGGATCCGTATGTGCGTCTCTCGCTCGGAGAGAGGACGCACCGCTCGAAGACATGCAAGAAGACGAACGATCCGGTGTGGGAGGAGACTTTCATGTTCAAGGGCACGCTGCGCGAGCTGCTCGCGGAGCCGCTGCAGCTACAGGTGATGACTGATGGCTGATGACTGATGACTGATGGCTGATGGCTGATGGCTGATGACTGATGAGCGTTCGGATGGCCTCTGATGGCCTCGGATGGCCTCTGATTGCGTTCGGATGGCCTCGGATGGCCTCGGATGGCCTCTGATGGCCTCGGATTGCTTTCGGATTGCCTCTGATGGCCTCTGATGGCCTCTGATTGCGTTCGGATTGCCTCTGATGGCCTCTGATGGCCTCTGATTGCGTTCGGATTGCCTCTGATGGCCTCTGATGGCCTCTGATTGCGGATTGCCTCGGGTGGCAGCTACGCGGTGCGTGATGACCTCTGATTGCAACGACCTCGTCGCGGCAGGTGTGGGACGCGCCCGCCCCACTGCTCGGCCAATATCGAGACGACAAGCTCGGCCACGCCTCCGTCGAGCTGCGCGATCTCGAGCTGCGAGGTCGCGGGCTTCACGAGCTCACCGTGCGCCTTATCGAGCAGGTGCGCTGATGGCCTCTGATTGCATGTGATTGTGTCCCTCATCAGAAGTCCCTCCTCGAGCAGGTGCGCTGATTGCCTCTGATGGCATGTGATTGTGTCCCTCATCAGAAGTCCCTCCTCGAGCAGGTGCGCTGATTGCCATTGATGGCCCATGATTGCCACTGATTGTGCGGGCTACGCGAGCTCTCCGAGCGCCACGTCGAGCAGGGGATCGTTCCGCTCCTTGTCTGGTAGCCTTTCTGATGACCTCCTTGATGGCCTCTTTGATGACGTCTCTGATGACGTCTCTGATGACCTCCCTCATCAGGGGACCGTGCTGCTCCATATCTGGTGGGTCCCTGGCGGCTCTCGATCGAGCGCCCCCATCGCGGTGCCTCCGCGCGTACGGGAGACCTTTGACCAGTTTGATGCGAACAGGAGCGGATTTCTCGACTACCATGAGCTGCGTGATGCGCTACGCCATTACGGCTTTGCCGCCTCCGAGGCCGATGCCGCCGCGGTATGGCAGCCGCGCCTTCGGACCACTGATTGTACCTCTGAGTGTCCTCTACGCGACCTCCGATCGCCTCTAAGTGACCTCTGATCGCCTCTAAGTGACCACTGATGGCCCCTGATGGCCTCTGATGGCCTCTGATGACATCCCTCATCAGGTCGTGCTCAAGTACGACGACACGCCCAACGGCAAGCTCGACGTGATCGAGTTCGCGAGCCTCGTTCGAGATCTCGAGCGCGGCACCATTCGGCAGTACGAGCCGCGCAGGTCGAGCACTACCGGGGCTCCGTGGACCGGAGCGAGTGAAATGTTGTGAGGGCCGAACATTTCTCAGAGGAAGGGTGTGTCCGGGAGCCCATACGAGTCTTCACAGCGCCGTACCAGGCACATAGGAAGGGTGTGTCCGGGAGCCCCATGTGACCGCCCCCGTCTTCGGTCTTGCCACCGTCTTGGCTCTTGCGTGGTGCGGTCTGTGGCCGTCGGATTACTAGTTTAGAATTTACTGATTACTCTTTACTCGTTACTGCTTACGACTCACGTCCGGGTCACTTGAGGGCGCATTTTGACTGATTGGCCATCGTCTGCCCCCCCGCCGCCCCGCCCGAGCGGACCCGTTCGGCGCGGTGGGTACGCCGGTAGCTTTCCAACGCTGACAAAAGAGAAAAGAGAGAAAGGAGGGGCCAGGGGCACTTCACAGACGAGGCAAAACGTTTCACAGGAGTGGGCCCTCCAAAAGTTGGCGGTAAGTCAATGCCAAAGGTGGACGTGAGTTCGGCAATCCCCTCGTGTGGGCGCGCATTACCCAATGCCCTCGTCGAGCCCGATGGCCTGCTTCGCCCGCTGCTTCGCACGCCCACACCACGCTGCTCGGGGCCTCGGGAGCCAGGCGTTGCGGCAGCCTCGACTGCGCGCCGTGGTCGCTGCGAGCGTTCTCGACGCGCCCTCGCGCCACGGCTGCCGCGGCCACCCGAGCTCCGAGGGGCGTGTGGGCGCGCTGCATGCGCGCCGTGACGGATTGCGCGCCGCCGCCTCCCGAGCGTCACAGCGGAGCCGCGCGTGCCCCCCCCGAATGCGCAGGTGTCCGAGCGGGCGAAGGCCTGTAGAGCGCGGCGGACGCGATGAGCGACTCGATGGGCAAGGCCGTGTACGAGGCCGCAAGCGCCGGCAAGGAGGCGGAGCTCACGCGGCTGATCGGCCTTGGAGGGAACGTCAACTGGCACAATCCTGATGCGGTGCGCCGCCGCATGTGCCTCGCGTGGGCGCCCGCGTCCTCGCCGCCTCTGCTGCTTTCGCCGCCGCGCTCGCCCGAGACGGCGCCGTGTCCCCACAGCTCGCTGTAGGCTGCGCCGCCAGCCCGCCGCCCCGCCGAGCTTGGCACACGCGTCCTCGTCGCATGGCGCGCGCCGCACCCCCGCGTGCTCGCCCACGCTCCTCGCGTGCTCTGGCACTCGATGACGCCGCGTGTGCTGCATTTGCCACAGTGGGGATACACAGCTTTGATATATGCCTCAATGTACGGGCGCGAAGGGATCGTCCGCCTCCTCCTCGAGGCCGAGGCCATCGAGGTCAACGCCACGGTAAGCCTCGAGCATGCCCTCCCCCAGCACATGCGATGGGTCCGCTTCCATGTAGTCATTCCGCTTGGCCTCTCGTTTGTCTTTAGAACATCCACGATGGGACAGCATTGCATTACGCGGCAGGCAACGGCCACCTCGCGGTCGCCAAGCGCCTTCTCGAAGGGGGCGCCGATCCGACGCTTCGAACCAAGTACGGCCAGACGGCCATCGACTTGGCACGGGAGTATGGCAATAGCGAGGTCGTGGCGCTCCTCAGCGAGCCTCGGTACGCCGCGCGCATGCACACTGATTGCCCAGCGCTGCCGAGCGGATGTGCAGAGGCGCCGTCTTGGGCGCACGCGGACCACGGGTTTTCGGCCGCTCGGCGAACGAATGGCGGCCAATCGTCATGGGATGAGGCCGAGAGGACGCCGCGCACCCCCCATGGGGCCACACGGCGAGTCGCGATCGCACATCCTCAAGATTTTAGGACGGAGTCCGCACGGGCCACTCCCACGCGCCGTGGTGGGCACGTCGGGTGTCGGCGGCGGACTCGCGGC
>Ga0210242_100345_pt1 | contig 41068 bp, 28 predicted proteins | sample ChrtobMeP5a_16mM_FD_155445 | JGI IMG/M metagenome (GOLD analysis project Ga0210242, IMG submission 155445) | Chrysochromulina tobin associated microbial communities from unialgal haptophyte culture, Seattle, Washington, United States - P5a_16mM | ecosystem: Host-associated > Algae > Haptophytes >... | reverse complement strand
CGACCGAGGGTCTGGGGGGGTCGTGTCGGATCCGGCGTCGGAGCCGTGCCACGAGTTGCCGGAAGCGGGCGAATGGGGTATGTGGGTAGCAGCGCTTGGCGCCGCCGCCCACTCCCGGGACCTGTTCTGTTGTGCCAACCGTGTGGAGGTCATCCCCTCTTAGTGAGGAAGAGCTCAGTGAGCTACCCGAGTGTGTGTTGTGTGAACGCCTGGTACGGCGCGCGGAGCGCGGCGTGACTCGTGCACGAAGCGAATTTCGCGAGCGATGTTTCGAAACGATCACCCTTCCTTTCCAATTTTGAAAACTTTGCACAACGGAATTGCATGCGCCGGATGACACATGCATGAACGCCTTCAAAGCTTTCAACATTTAAGAGACCGTGTGGAAGCTTTGTTCACAGAATACGGCTCGTCACGAAAATGACTGACTCGCAAGTGCAACCACGCACGGCGCTGCTTCGCCGACTGGAGTAGGCCGGCACGTGGGTGAACGGATATAATGGATATGAACGCATTGGACGACGTTGCTGCCATGCACCTTGCGGCGCTGGGCGGAGATTTGGACGTGCTGCGCAAGCACGCGCCGCTGCATGCCACGCCCGAGGGCTACACGGTGCATCAGCTACACGGCGCTCTCGCTGGCCGCGTCCACGGGCATGATCGACGCGCGCCGGTTGCTCTTGCGTAAAGGCGCTACGGTTGATGCCGCGGATCCCTCGGGAGTCACGCCACGCGTTGGTCACGGGCAGCTATGGCCATGCGGACGGCCAGCTTCGGTACCCGAACGGTCTTGCTCTCTCCTCAGACCACGGCACGCTCTTTGTCGCTGATAGCCGCAACACACGCATCATGGCGTTGGATGCCACGGACCACGCGTTCGAGTTTACCTTCCCCCTCGAGTGACCTGCGCCGCCGTCTATGCGACGTCGGCTCACAATGTCTGTGCGACAAGCCCTGGAACGGCCCCGAGTGCGAGACTCTGTCCTTCCGTCCTGTCATCTGGCCGCAAGGATATGGTATGGCTCCGAACCTGACTTCTTGGGGAGGAAATGTCATACGGGATATGGCCACTGGCCGGTACCACCTGTACGTGTCTGCGATGACGAACGGGTGCCCACTCAGTACTTGGACGCAGAACTCGCGCATCGACCACGCCGTCGCTGACGCCATGGAGGGACCATACCGATTCGTCGATGTTGCGGTGCCGACTTGGTCTCACAACTCCGCACCCATCGCGCTCGCCGACGGCACGTACGCAATCGTTCACATAGGCACCGGCGAGGGGCCAGCAAGCGGTGGCCATAATTGCACCCATGGCATCCTCGACTCCTCTCCCATGGAGTCATCGTTGCCGCTCACCGTCTCAGTTCAATCTCAGGGCTCAACAATCCATATCTCCAAGTCGCTCGACGGGCCGTGGTCACCGCTGCTGAACAACACTCTCGGCGACTGCAACAACCCCGCGCCGTGGGTCCACAGCAACGGCACCATCTACATCGTCTGCGGCAACAGCATGCTTCGCGCGGACTCGATCTCGGGACCCTGGGCAAGAGTGAGCACGTTCACGCAATCAGGCGGGCCGGTTGGTAACTACGAGGACCCCTTCCTATACGTGGACGCTCGGGGCTTCCATCTCCTCTACCATGTGTACAACACGCACGAGAACCCGCCACACGGACACGAATGCTTCAACTCCACTGTCTCGGCACACTCCTTTTCTGAGGACGGCTTTGAATGGCACATGTCCAAGACGCAGCCGTACGGCACGCAGATCGAGATGGCGGACGGCAGCGTGGTCACCGTCGCCACGCGCGAGCGGCCCAAGATTTTCGTCACCGAGGCGGGCGTCAAGACGCACCTGATCAACGGCGTCTGCGGAGCCTCGAATTGCCCCTCAGGCCCGCCCACCGGCTGTGTCGACTGCAAGTATGATAATTGGGACTACACGCTTGTCCAGCCGCTGGAGGTGTGAAAGTGGCATCGGGCGCCCACCCCTGATGCACTTGCTCGAGGACAGACGTCACGCCTTTGAGGTTGCACCGATCGCGGAGCTCCGCGTTATAGGTACGTTTGACGGCGGCGCCCGACAGGCACGGTTCGCTCCTCAGGCAACGCTTCGCTGGCCACTCGAGCCAGCGCATGAAAGTTTTTGGTAAAAAATTGCGTGGGAGGACCGCGAGACTGTATTCATATAATTTGTTTCAGTCGCTTGTGTTCACGGCTACAATAGAAGCGCCTCGTGCTTGGGGGCCCGGAGCGTGTGCGCGTTTGTGTTTCACAGCAGCTGCATACCCCGCCAACGGATGCCCGGGGAGAGTGGCCCAGCTTACCGACGCCCCTCACGTGGAGAGGAGCCTGACTGGCCAGGCCAACCGGAGGGCGCGCGCGCATCTGCCCGAGAGCCTCTCGGAACACTTTGGTGGTGAGGTGGTTGCCTCGCCATATCTACCACCGATTGTGTAGTCCTGTTACGATGTGTTGTCGTAGACGGGGCCCGTCGGTCACACCTCCGTCCATAGCGATAGAGGCCCTCGTGCTTGGGGGCCCGGAGCGTGTGCGCGTTTGTGTTTCACAGCAGCAGCAGCGACCGACGCGCTCTCCAACATCCCTGCCGCCGCAATGTCCTCTGATGATGTTTACATGGCTAAGCTTGCCGAGCAGGCGGAGCGTTACGACGAGATGGTCGAGTACATGAAGAAGGTTGCCCAGGCGGCATCCGCCGACCTCTCGCTCGAGGAGCGCAACCTGCTCTCCGTCGCGTACAAGAACGTTGTCGGCGCCCGCCGTGCCTCGCTCCGCATTATTGGCTCCATCAAGAGCAAGGAGGTCGAGAAGGGCGGCGGCAAGACGGGGCTCGTGTCTTCGTACGAGGCCAAGGTGCTCGACGAGCTCAACAAGATCTGCAACGACATCCTCGAGCTGCTCAGCTCAACCCTCATCGAGAAGGCGGGCGGCAGTGCCGAGGCCTCGGTCTTCTACCTGAAGATGAAGGCCGACTACTACCGCTACCTTGCCGAATTCGCGCAGGGCGGGACGAGGTTGGAGCACGCTACCAACGCGGAGGAGGCATACAAGTCGGCCACCGACAAGGCCTCCGGCCTCGCTCCCACGCACCCGATCCGCCTCGGTCTCGCGCTCAACTTCTCCGTCTTCCTGTACGAGGTGCAGGGCAAGTCGCAGGAGGCGTGCGACCTCGCGAAGCAGGCTTTCGACGACGCGATCGCCGAGCTCGACACGCTCGACGAGGAGAGCTACAAGGACTCGACCCTCATCATGCAGCTCCTCCGCGACAACCTCACCCTCTGGACGTCAGACGAGCAGGATGGGCAGTAAATCGTGATGTCGAGTCGGTTGGCGTCCCACTCGCTCCGCTCAGAGACGTGTGGGCCTATCGCGCTGGTTCCCACAAGAGCCGGCGAGGCACGGAGGCTCTGCTGCTTGCGAACGAGAGGGGGGGGGGGGGGGGGTGACTCGTGGGTCAACTCGCCGCACTGCAAGGGGGGAGGAGAGACGCATGGGAGGCTCTGCCTTGTGGCGAGACGGAGGCCGGCCCAGCAACGGTACAGTACAAGGCGCGATCCATTATCCCTCGCAGTCGACCATTCTCGCGAGTGCGAGCCTGTCGTCTCGGTTGCGAAGCGCCAGAGAGGCAGTGTATTTCGTTTTGTGTCGTGGCTCGTGCGGCTGGTCGAGCTTGGATTGGTCGGGTGCCAGTCTTCGTGTCGTCTGTCGAGTACCATTATCGAATGCGGGGAGCTTAGCTATTTGTGATGTGATCGTGATCTCAGCGTCCGAAAAATATGACGAGATCGAGAATATCGCGGAGTTGAGCCCTGGCTGTCGAGCTGTCGAGGCTCCGTCGAGCCGCTGTCGAGGCCGTTGTCGAGGCCTTGCCTGTCGAGCCTTGTCGAGCCTGTCGAGTAGCTGTCGAGGTCCTGTCGAGCCTGTCTAGGCTGACTCCATGCGCCTGGGCGTCGAGGGCTGTCGAGCTGTCGAGTTCCTGTCGAGTTTCTCTGTCGACGGTGTCGAGGCTGTCGAGTTATGTGCTGTCGAGTGTGCTGTCGAGCTCGAGCCTGGCATGTAGCTTTGCTATTTTGCATGAAGCACACTGACTCTCACAGCAGTAGGCCTAGAGGACCCACACATATAAACCACCAACCAAACTAGGTCAAACGGATGAAGAACTCGGAGACGTCAGGACGTCACACCCTAACCCCTAACCCCTAACCCCTACATAGCCACAGGTTTCTTTACTGTTATTTTTGTAATACCCACCCTAAACCCCTACCTAGCCACTGGTTTCAAGACCTGAAAATGCAATCTTAATGCAATTCTGAGGAGAATTAGGTCAAAAAGAGCACGAAAGAGCACGAACCGGTGGAACGAAAGGTCCACCACAGAACATCCATCATCCAGCCACCAAGTTGTGTAGTTGACCAGTGGGTCCATCAACCTTCACCTTGAAGGAGTGGGGCTCTAACCTGGCTTTACCCAGTCTTAGAACAGTCTTAGAGGAGACCTCGTGTCGAGGCCTGTTGAGGTCTGTCGAGGTCTGTCGAGCTGTTGAGCTGTCGAGCTTGACACCTTGACGCCCAGGCGCATGGAGTCAGAGGGTTTCTGTCGAGGTCTGTCGAGGTCTGTCGAGTAGCTGTCGAGCTATCCTGTTGAGTAGCCTGTCGAGTTCCTGTCGAGTTTCCTGTCGAGTTGTCGAGGCCAGGGCTCAATCGCGGAGCGCCGATCGAATAATTAAAAATGATAAATAAGCCGCCTTATTGCCTTTTATAAGCCAGTGCGGAGCAATTGAAGCCGAGCGCCCGGATCCGAACCCGGACGGAGCACCGCCAGCACGGACGGTCGACGGAGCCGGCGGGAGCGTCCGATCCACCCGCGTGATTTTTAATCGTTGAAGCTTAAATACGCGCCCCTCCTCTGCGGGTCCTCTCAACGCCTGCTGTGATCAATTGTGAGTGATCCACCATGATTAATTTTAATGTTGATCAGAGGCGCGGCCGAGTGTTCAACAGCACAACAGGATTCATGATGTTCACAGCCTATGGTTACTTGTAATTGGTTTCATGTATCACACGCAGTCAAAAGGCCCTACACATAGATTCAGAGAATAGAGACTAGGCGGCCTACATGTATTAACCGCCAATCAATTCCCACTTTCACACAAAGGCAGGGCACTCTCGACGACGACCCTAAACGATTCACAGCCAATTCACAGCACGAGGCGAGGCGGATCTCATGATGTTCCTTCCTGTCCTTGCCAACCTTGCTCCTGTCCTATCGATAGGCAGCAGCATCGCTGCTCAAACGTTTGCCCTTTGGACGCACGCTGCATCCGCTACGGCGCAGCATGCACCTGAGATCGCTCTTGTTCAGAGTGGCACTATCGACGAGGGTCCACGGATAGGCCGATTCGCTGGGTCTGCATTCGCCTCTCTCGGCTCGACGTCACAAGGTATCCGCGCTGCGAAGCAGCAGCGGCTTCTTCTCAACGGTGAAATTGCGCAACCGCACGTGCGAGTATGCCCCGGCGATACTGTCACGCTCCTTCCTGCGACGGGCGGCAGCGCCTCCGGCGAGCAGAGGCAAGACAAACGCGCGATCCTCTTCGCTGAAGGCTTGTTGAGCACGGGCGCCCTTGCCGTGCTGCACGAAGACGACGAGATGGCCATCGTCGATAAGCCGGCCGGCATTCACACCAAGCCTTTCGGCATGCCTCTGGCGCTCGAGCATGCGTTGCCGGCGGTGCTCACGCCGCCGCCGAGCGGCGCACGTGACGCACTCCTGCGCCCGACGGCCGTGCATCGTCTCGACAAGCGCGTCCAAGGCCTCGTCGTGGTCGCCAAGACCCGCTCCGCTGCCGCCAGCCTCGCCGCGAGCTTTCGCGAGCGGCAAGTGCGCAAGCGGTATCGGGCGCTGCTTGTCGGGCGGTTGGACGTGATCGAATGCCTCGAGGCGGCGTGCTCTGCCGCGACAAAGGCCGCTGGCGGCCTCGAGGTCAGCTCGGAAGCTGACGGTGCAGAGCTGCGCGTCACGTCACTGATCGACGGCCGGCCGGCGCAGACGCTCGTCCGCGTGCTCGAGCACACGCCGCATGTTCAGGCAGGCTGGCTCACGACTGTGGATTTGCAGCCGCTCACCGGACGCCGCCACCAGCTGCGCCGGCATTGCCAGGAGCTCGGGTTTGCCATCTGCGGCGATGACCTCTATCCAACCGTCGGCGGGGGCGAGGGTTCGTTTGGCGGCAAACGCAGTGGCGGCCTCTTCCTGCAATCGATCGCAGTCTCGGTGCTGCATCCGCGCAACGACGGCTCCTGGGTGAGCGCAGAGATTCCGGAGGCTGCCAAGTTTCGGAGGCAGCGCGAGCGCTCACGGCTTGGCTGGGAGTTCGAGCAACAGTATGGATTTCCACTGGATAAACACACCGCACTACATTCTACTACGTAGTAAATTAATACTCAGCGGTCGGCCGTAGGTCCCGCCTTTCCCCGCCTATAACCCTAATTTAACGCGAACTGGGCTGGCCGGGATGTGGATGAGTCGAAGGGTTATTAGATATTACGCTAACTTATATTTAGATACCGCAACGGCGCGCAAAGGCGCCGAATGCGCTATGCGGCGGTCGTTTAAGCGTTTATTCTTTCGTATTTGGCTGTCTGGGGTTCAAGGATTCAAGCTCGGCTACCTTATCGGGTTATGGTTCTTGTCCCCTGGCGTCAATTCGCGTGGTGGCAAGCAGCACTTCAGGGGCGAGCAGTGCGCGTGGAAGCGCGTGTCCAAGGATGGCAATCACTACCGCATCCTGGAGCACCCTACTGGCTACTTCTACCAGCAGGGCATCCTGCCCTCTTAGCCCTCCGCGACCGAGGAGCCAGATGAGGAGGAGGAGAATGAGGACAAGCAAAGTCACAATGATGTTTACATGATCCAGGGCAGAGGGTCCCATGGAGAAATCCCAAAGGAGAAAAAGAGGGCCAACTCAACCCTTTCAGTGCAGCAGGAGAAGTTGGTGCGCTTCGCGCTCTTGGCTATAAAGCTCCCCGAGGTCTTGCTCTTCATCTCCTTTGCGCGCCCCTGAAGCTGTTTCAAGGCAGGCACACCTGCGAGGAGGGACGCACGTGGGTTACATGCGAGATACATGAGGGATACATGCGAGGATCCATGCGGGATACATGCGGGATACATGTATCTGCAGTGGTTCGAGGATACATGTAGGATTCATGCACGTCTATCTTGAGGACGATAAGGTCGAAACAGAGCTGCATCGTCCCCTCAGGCTCGCCTGGAGGCAGCAGCAGCCGAATCTTTTGCTTCTGCCCGTCACGCTCCCATTCGATGTGCAACTCCTGCTGACGGACCAGCTTGATCTTGCTGAGTTGGCCGATCGGTAGCGTAAAGAAAGTCCTCGCCGCCCTGGAAAACATGGCACTTAGCCACTCTCGGCCGCAAGCTCGTTCAGGTCCCTGACTTCGGCGAGCTCCTGCGCAACCAGCGACGGAGCGGCGGCCATGGGGGGGTCTCTCGCACGCACGCGTGTATCTCACGCCAAACTTGTCAAAGCGCCGAAGGATCTTGAACAAAAACTTCTGTATCTCCGCGCGCGAAACCGCGAAATGGGGACACGACGCGCCCGCACACGGGGCGAGGTCTGGCGACAAGCTGATGCTCTTGCATCGACTCTTGCAGATCTTCTCCAGATTGAACCCTTGATAGTTCCGATCGGCGCGAGCCTCGAAGAGTATGCTCCGCAGCTGACCATCAGACCCGGTCGCCGCGTGAAGTTATATACGGGGGGCACGTTCAGGTAGTTAGCGTTCATCTGCGCCCATGGCGCCGCCTTAATGGCGGGCGGCGGTTCGCAGAAGCGCGGCACTAGCGCGGCACGCACAGCCTGCCACCGCCATCGGCGGCACCGTAGCTGCAGTCGCCGGCCAGCATCGACATCGAGGACAAGGCCTTCATGATTGTTCGTGGAACGTCACTTCTTCGGCGCACCGGAAAGGGAATCTCTGTGAATCCCGCCGGAGGTCTCTGCGAGATTTCATACGTCGTGAGTGAGAGAGAGTGTGAGTGAGCTGAGTGAGTGAGCGAGTGTTTGAGTGAGTGAGTGTTTGAGTGAGTGAGTGTGCGTGCACGTGTCAGAAATCACACAAGAGACATTCACTTTCACAGCCAATTTTTATAATTCGACAGTTCGACACTCACGACCCCACCGGACCGGCGTACACTCACACGTGTGCGGTTACCGGCGTACACTCACACGTGTGCGGTCACAACTAGCTCGGGGACCCCTGGACCCCTTATCACAGCCATACTCGATCAGCCGCCGGGCCGGGCCGCTTAAAACGCGTATGAACGCGTATTCACACTGAACATAGTGAAACGTACATGTGTGTCAAGTCAAGTCTTTACGGAAGCCTACATGTATTGACTTGACTTGACTTGACTTGACTGGACTGGACTTGACTCGTGCTGTGTGGATTCAAGCGGGTCTACATGTGTACACGCTCGACCTTCTTCAGTCTCTCGCCGTGCGCTCCGCCGCACGCGCGCGCATCGACGATAAACGGCGCCGATTTAGGGCATCGGACGTGACGGACGGACGCACGCACGTACTAACGCACCCTGGCTCATCTTTGCGAACCGATTCCAAGACAAGTTCACAGCAAAAGGTGTGAGCTTCGAAACTTTATCGTCATGTGATCGACCTTCTCCGCCGACCATTCTGCGAGCAGTAGCTCGGCGTCAAACGTTCCGGCTCGTGTCACGTCGCTGGCGAGCACCAGCCCATTTGATAAGGGAGACAGCGCTCTTCAACGAGGATCCCATGTCATGCCTCGGCATGCGCAAGGCGAGGGTTAGCCCCGCGGATGTCCACGATCTCCAGCAGCAGGTGGTGAGGCTGCAAACGCAGGTGCTGCGGCAGCAGGAGGAGATCGACGTTCTGCGCGGGAAGGGCGGCGCACGCGCCGCCCACGAGTTCGTCGTCGCGCAGTACAACATCCTCGCTGGCTACCTCGGCGACAACACGCAGCCGTGGTTCCTGTACGGGCTGGACCTTTCAAGTGAGCGACGCGAGGCCATCTTCAAGAAGTTTTACGAGAAGGGGGAGGACGGCACGTACGCGAATGCGGGCTGGCCCAAGTACGTCAAGGGCATCCTGACCGACGAGGAGCAGGCCATCGTCGAGAAGTACAACGAGAAACACTTTCGGTGGGACGGTCGGAAGGAAAAGCTGATTACGGTCATCAAGAGCTGCCACGCTGACCTGATCTCGCTCGTCGAGTGCGACAACTACGAGAGCTTCTTCTTGCCCAACCTCAAGGCGGCGGGCTACGCGGCCGTGTACAAGCAACGCCCTCGCAAGTCGTCCGCGGACGGTTGTGCCATCTTCTACAAGGTGGGCGTCTTCTCTCTGATCGCCTCCGACTGCTTCGAGTTCGTTGACCGGTTGGACGCGAAAGGACGCGAGGTCAAGGACCGCGTCGGTCTGGTGGCGCTGCTCCAGCACACGTCGGGCCGCCAGGTCATCTTCATCTCGACGCATCTCGCACGAAACCCCGAGGACCCCAAACAGACGAGCTCGCGTGCGAAGCAGACGGCGCAGCTGCTCAAGGGGCTCACTGACTTTGCGCAAGCGAACCACGCGCTCGACGCGCCGGTGATCCTCGCGGGCGACCTGAACACGACTAACATCCAGCAGATTGCCAACATCGCCCGTGTAGTGTTTGAGCTCTGCTCGGAGGCAGTCCACCCGTTCATCTTCACCGCCTCGGCGCCACGCTCGTTGCCCACTTCGGTCACCACCACACGCAAGATGTGCATCGACTACCTGTTCGTGCAGGTGCGTCCTGATTGCCTGAGAATGGCCTAAGAATGGCCTCTGGTGCCCTCTGATGGCCTCTGGCTGTCTCCTTCGTGCAGTCGACCCTCCAGGTGACCGACAAGGCAGACATGCCGATTCTGACCATGGACAAGCCCATCCCAAACGAAGAGCACCCGTCGGATCACCTACCACTGGTCTTCACGATCGCGTTCACCAAAAAGGCGGCGCAGATGGAGATGTTCGCGCGCTCGTGGGCGCTCGTGGTGCTCTCTGGCGCCAGCAGCCGGCCGAACGACGCGGGCGACGACCTGTCCCTCGCACAGGTGAGTGCCACTACTTGCCACTAGCCACTACTCGCCACTACTCGCCACTACTCGCCCCTCATCGACCCTTCATCGACCCTAAGTGCCCCTCATTGCACCGCATTGCAGCCACTCACGCTGCTCGAGCTCGAGAAAGCCTTTAGCTTCTTCGACCTGCAGGGCGATGGCGCCCTCTCAGTCTATGACCTGCAGGCCGGCCTTCGCGACATTGGGCTGCGCAACAAGCTTGATCAGGTCCTTGAGGCCTTCTCGAGAGCTGCGGCCAAGGCAGGGACGTCCTTCGACATCCATTCTCATGACGAGATTCTCCCGTACGACCTCTTCGTGTCAGTGTACCTCGCGCAGTTCCGCGAGCAGAAGCAGCTCTTCCGCCAGACCATGAACGACGCCTTCGCCTACTTCGACACCTCAGGCGACGGCAAGCTCGAAAAGGACGAGCTGTTCAAGTCCTTCTCGGCCGTCTGCCCATTCGAGATCGTGCCCGATGCTTTCGATAAGATCTTTGCGCAGCTCGACGCCGACGGCGACGGGAGCGTCACCGCGGACGAGTTCATCGACTACCTGCTCCACTCGCAGCTCTCGCTCGCCTCGGGCAGCAACCAGGCCGCCATCGAGTCGTCAGCCTTTCTCAAGGGGGCCAAGGAAGGGAAGCGAGTGCCCCTCTCAAAAGTGTTGTACGAGCGGTAGTTTAAAGAGGGGTCGGACATGCTACAGAGCTTACACCATCTAAAAAGCAATCTCAACCGTTTCTCACTGGTCCACATTCTAAAACAGCAGAGAAAACATTTTCCGTGGAAACGCAAGATTCTCGGAAGCGTCCCTGTCGCGAGCTCCTTTCTCGCGGCGGCACTTCCTCACACCAAGCCTCCGGCAATGCTCGCCCTCACTTTCCTCGCTGGCAGCAGCGGATTCACCGGGGCCGGGCCTGCACTCGTCGCGCCGCGCCCTCAGGTGCAGTGCGCGGGCCGCCCCCTGCTCGCTGTTGAGATGTCTGCGGCGCGCCGTGCGCACCTTGGCGCTCTCGTCTCGGGCCTGACGAGCCTCGCCACGCTTGGAGCAGCGGCGAACGCCGCGGAGATTCGGAGCACCCCGTGGGCGATGTCGACCTTCCGTGCGTGCGCGGCGCTTCGAATCCGCCTCGCCGCGCCCCAACCGTGGTGGTGTCCACACGACTATGGCCGCAAATCGGACTTGTCTCCCGCGTCGAGATTCACCTTGGCCACCCTATCTGCTCACCCGCCCCGCGCGCGCGTCCCGTGTGTGCTCAGTCGACGCGATTGACTCCGACCTCATCGAGAAGGTCTCTTTCTCCGCCGACGGCAAGCAGGCGCTTGCCATCGACAAGGATGGCAACCGGCATGAGGCCCTCATCCTGCCCGGCGAGTCGGCGGAGCTCATCAAGCTGCTGACGAAGAAGAACGTGGTGTTCGCTGTGCAGCCGCCCGCGGAGAAGGGCGCGGCGGCGGGCCTGCTCGGCGTGCTGCCCGCGCTCGCCTTCCCGCTGATCATCATCGGCGGCCTCTTTTTCTTGCAGCAGCGCAACGGCGGCGCCGGCGGCGGCATGGGCGGCCTCGGCGGCCCTGGTGGGCCGATGGGCATCGGCAAGTCGAGGTCGAAGATCCAGATGGAGCCAGCGACGGGCGTCACCTTCGACGACGTCGCCGGGTGCGAGGGCTCCAAGCAGGAGCTCACGGAGATCGTCAACTTCCTCAAGAACCCGGCCAAGTACTCGAAGCTCGGCGCCAAGATCCCGCGCGGCGCGATCATGGAGGGGCCTCCGGGCACGGGCAAGACGCTGCTCGCGCGCGCGGTCGCGGGCGAGGCGGGCGTCCCCTTCATCTCGGCCTCGGGCTCCGAGTTCGTCGAGATGTTCGTCGGCGTGGGCGCGAGCCGCGTGCGCGATCTCTTCGGGGAGGCTAAGAAGAATGCGCCGTGCATCGTCTTCATTGACGAGATCGATGCTGTGGGCCGGCAGCGTGCGGGCTCGGGCAGCGGCATGGGCGGCGGCAACGACGAGCGCGAGCAGACGCTCAACCAGATCCTGACCGAGATGGACGGCTTCGAGGGTAACTCGGGCGTCATCGTGCTCGCCGCCACCAACCGCGCCGATGTGCTCGACGCGGCGCTCCTCCGCCCCGGCCGCTTCGACCGCCGTGTACCGGTCGACCTGCCCGACAACGATGGCCGCCTCGCGATCCTTAAGGTGGGCACGCCGACGAGCGGGCCGACCCCCCGCAATTCCCCCCACTCTCCGCCCCACTATCCCCCCACACACGCCCAGTGTCCACGTCGCCCTCGTTCCTTTGACACTCCCCCCCTCGCGGCCACTTTTGTCTCCTCCAGGTGCACTGCCGCGGCAAGCCCCTCGCCAAGGGCCTCGACATCTCCATGATCGCGAAGCGCACGACAGGCTTCTCGGGCGCCTCGCTCGCCAACCTGATGAACGAGGCCGCCATCGTCTCCGCGCGCAATGGCAAGAGTGAGATCGGGTACGAGGAGATCGACTACGCTCTCGATCGGCTCACCGTGGGCATGGTCAAGTCGACGGGCACCTCGTTCCCCAACCGCCAGCGCCTGGTCGCCTACCACGAGGCGGGCCACGCGATCATGGGTGCGCTCACCCCCGACTATGACCAGGTGACCAAGGTGACGATCCTGCCCCGCTCCAACGGCGCTGGCGGCTTTACGCTCTTCACCCCCCCAGAGGAGCGCCTCTCCTCGGGCTTGTACTCGAAGCGCTACCTCGAGGGGCAGCTGGCCGTCGCGCTCGCGGGTCGCGTGGTCGAGGAGATCGTGTACGGCGAGGATGAGATCACCACGGGCGCCTCGGGCGACTTGCAGCAGGTGCGCAACATCGCGCGGCGCATGGTGACTCAGTGGGGCTTTTCCAAGGACAAGCTCGCGCCCGTGGCGTGGGAGCAGGACGGCGTCTCCCCTTTTGGCCCGCAGGCGGCCTCGTCGGCCACGCAGAAGAAGGTGGACGAGGAGGTCAAGCAGCTCGTCGCGAAGGCGTACAAGCACTGCATGAAGACGCTGCTCGATAACCGGGACATTTGGGAAGAGCTCACGGAGATGCTCATTGAGAAGGAGACGATCGACTACAAGGAGCTGCAGGCGCTCGTGGCCAAGTACTACCCCAACGGGGTCGCCAACGCGCGCGTCGCCGTGCCCGCCTAAGCCGCCGTCATGTCGCGGCACGTGCGGCGGGGGAGATCTGGGGAGATCTGTATTAGGGACTGCGACAAGGCCGAAAATTTGTGAACCCGTCCGGGGACGTTTAGCTGCTCTGAGCATGGGCATGCGGTCGGGCATGCGGCGTGGGGATTGATCGCGGTGTTTCCGTCGCGGCGGGGCGAGAAGGGCGGCGTTAACGGCGGCTACCCGCTGGCGCGAGAGCAGCTTTGAGCTGGAGGCATGGGATGCAGGATGAGAGCTAGCGTCGCGCGTGTCGTTTAGGCGATCCCGGTGGTAGCGCGCCGGGATGTGTCTGTGAACGACTGGTTCAAGCATGTTGATAGCATGTTGACCCTCGCGGTGTGTGGACCGTCATGCGAGCCCAGCTTTTCTCTGAGACTGTAATATGTTGTGTCGCACCGCTATTCCTTTTATTGTTCCGAAAGAGCTCGAAAGCTGGATCGTTTGTACCCTGTCACTCATGTACCTCCCCGCGGCGGGGTGAAACTGTAACTGAAAGGGCCAAAAGCAGGGTGATCGGGAGCAGGGTGGACTCAGAGCTCGCCTGCATTGCGTTTCTCAATCCGATGGCATCCCGCACTCGTCGACGTCTTGGCACTCGATAGCGCTCACGAGCGTGTCGTCTTTAGCCTTGGGTGCACCCACAGGCAAGCCTTCTTTGAGAGCAGCAGCAGCCACCCAGGAGGCGAGACGCCCAGTGTCGACTTCTTGGACAAAGCGAGCGACTGGAAAGCCAAGCACGTTCTGGTAGTCGCCGGTGATGCCCGTGACAATGGACGAGCCAAAGCCCTTGATGCTATATGCACCTTTGCTCGCCATCGGCTCTCCAGTGGCCACGTATTCTTCAATCTCGTCGTCGGTCAGCTTTCTGAACGCGACCGATGTCACCTCGGTGAAGGTATGCATGGCGTATGCACCAGGTTTGTCGTCACCGTAGGCGAGTGACACTCCGGTCAGCACAGCGTGTGTGCCTGCATCCGAGAGGGCACGAAGCATGCGCCTCGCATCGTCCGTCGATTTTGGCTTGTCCAAAACCTTGCCATCAAGCACCACAGCTGTCTCTGCACCGATGATGAGCGAGGGGGGCTGCGCATGCTTCGCCGCGAACGCTGGCACGCACTTCGCAAATCCTCTGATCGCTTTCTGCTTCGAAAGCTCCTCGACAAGCTGCAACGGCGCGTAGCCACTGATATCAATCGTCTCTGGGAGGCCAACTGGGACTATCCGAGCATTGGCGCGGATGACATCATTGATGATGTTCGCGCGGGTCATCGATGCCGACGCAAGGACAATGTGCGCTGCGCGCACCACCGAGATGTCGGTTAAAAGCATTTCTGTGAAGCGGGAGCCGCTACTGAGCTGCAGAAAGGACCTTTCAGTCGTCCATAGAACGCCGAACCTCTCTCTGTGCCCTGTGGGGAGCGATCTGCTCTGGATCACAGGTTTTCGGAGATTTAGATTTCGTCGACGGAGCAGTCAGCAAACTTACCCATCCCGCCACCCCCGTTCCGTCCCCGTACCGCCTCACCCGGTGTTTTTGAACGGTCTGGAACCGATACATGTACCGGTAGGGACCGGCGTCATGGAGGATGTACACTTCGATGTCGAATATATTTTAGCTGCGCCGCGCCCTCCACCGCCACCCTGGAGCCTGGTACAACCTGTACAAGAGCGAGAGATTACTGGGCCTTATTGTACAAAACCGCTTGAACGCGAATAACGCTTCTTATTTATTGTTATCATGCGCAGCCAGAATAAAGCAGGCAGCAGCGCAGCACATATTTTACTATACACATCTTAAGCACATCCGGCCCCAAATTGCCGGCCCCGCATGGTTCCGGCACACCTGTCGACCCAGGGCCGCAGGGCCTCGACCGGGTTCTCGTCGGCGCGACGCGGCAACGGGCCAAGCAACGGGCGCGGCCACCGCTCGACACCGCGCCAGCACGGCGGCCGGCCACCGGGGCCAGGGATATTTATTGCAGGGATTATTTATTTATTTTATTGAAATTGTGAGAGGGGGCGGCGGGCGGGGCCGGGGGTGACGGGCGCCCGATCATCGGGGACGGCTTTCAGCGTTCAGCGTTTAAGCGTTTAAGCGTTCAGCGGACAAAACCGGTTTGCGTGAGAAGACCTTGTTCAAGCTGTTACAGCCTATTCACACGACAGCTTGTGTTTGACGAAAAGGAATGGGGGAAGGCGACAACGTGACCGTCCTCCACCGCCCCGACGGCGGTACCGTGTACCTGCTGGGCACGTGCCACATGGCGAGCGGGTCCGCGTCCGCCGCGGCCGACCTCGTGCGCCGAGTCAAGCCGTCCGCTGTTGTCGTGGAGCTGTGCGACGGTCGGCGGCACATGCTGAACCACTCTTACGGCGGCGCAACGCAGCTGTCCGAGGCAGGGAGCTCGGGCGTCTCGCTCGCGGACGTGGCGGGTACACTCAGTGATGCGCTGAAGGACTGGACCAGCCTCATCAGCCTGCAGTATGACGCGCTGGGCAGCCTCGAGACGGCGCCCGTCGGCGGCGAGTTCCGGGCTGCAGTGGACGAGGCGCGCACCCTGAACGCGCGCGTGGTGCTCGGTGACCGTTCTATGGAGCTCACGCAGCAGCGGCTGCGGCGGCTCGTGCCCATCTCAGAGATTGTCTGGGCGCTGCTCTTCGAGGATGGCACGTGGGCGGAGGCGCAGGCGCACCGACGGTACCGTGAGGCGCACGAGCTGCAGGCGACGAGCGACGCGCTGGCGCGTGCGCTGGCACTGCCGTCGAGCGACGAGCGCGAGGCGAAGCTGCGTGCGCTTGGCACGACGCTCGCGCACCAGACCGAGCGGGCCGTCACCGCCGCCGTGCCCGGATTCGCGGACGCTGTGCTGTATGACCTGCTGCGCCGCTTTTGGTGCAAGGAACTCATCGGCGAGGCGCAGGTGACTGCCATGAGTGACACTGGTTGGGCATGAGTGACACTGATTGGCCGTGACTTCCGTGACTCGCTGATCTCGCTCTCTCGCGCGCGCGCTCTCTCGGCTTCAGCGCCAACGGCTGCGCGAGTCCCTCGAGGCCTACACGCACCTCGACCATCTTGACTTATATTACACCCCTACGTGCCGTCGCATCCTTCTCGACGAACGCGATTGGGTACTCGCCGAGGCGCTCCACACGGCACTCGGACCTACCGGTAGCCAGTCGTCCGAGTTGGGCGCCGTGGTGGGCACCGTGGTGGGCGTGGTGGGCAAATCCCATGTTCCGGGCATCACGGCCGCTTGGAACGCGCCCGAGGCGACGCGTCGCGAGAAGGTCGCCAAGGCGCTCGAAGAGCCACCGCCGCCTTCGAGGCTGCTCGCGCTCGGCGGCGGCGCGCTCGGGCTGGGCGCCCTTGTTGGCATAGCGCGCTCACGCACGATGCGGCGCGTCGCCGGCGCATGCAGCCTCGCGCTCGGCGGCGGCGCCACGTGGCTAGTCGTGGCGTTGCGCGACCGACTGGACTACTTTGAGCGCAGTCAGAAGCAGCAGGCGAAGAGGTGACGGGGGAGAGATGATGCGCACAAAATTTCTCGTCCAACACAGCAGCAAATTTCTAGAAATGTTGCGAAGATCACAGGAAATGTCGCGAAGATCGAATCTCGCCTCTCATGTCCTCTCACGCTCTAGCGCCTCGTACACTGTTGCGGCCGTAAACGATGACGATGTTGTGCATCTCGGCGATTCTGCCTCTCACACTCATCATCCGGGTCGCTCCGCCTCGCGGCACTTTGCCAACGATGAATGTCGCCTATGAGCGCCTCAAAGCGATCGAGGAGCAGGATCGCGCTCCAAAGCCCGACGTGGTCATGCCACGGATCCTTGAGGCATGGGGCTGCGATGCCGAGCTCTGGGCCAAGGTGAGGAGCAAAGGTACGTTGATTAAGCTTGCAAACGCGGGCGATGAGCAGACTGCTCGCGAGCGCATCGCCATGCTTCGCAACGCGCCCTCCGTCACGGGCGTGACCATTGCGCTGCCTGCTGAGCTTGTCGCCCTCGGCTGCGACGAGGCGACCTGGGCAAAGGTGCGGTCCAAACGATCGCTCATCACTCTCGCGGCTGAGGACAAAGAGGCGGCTCGCAGGCGCATCGAGATTGTGCGCACCTCCGCGCCTTCTGCGCCTGCAGGTCCTCGGCCACGGGGCACGATGCCGGGAGAACGTCCAGTGCCAACCGGGGCGGACGCTGGGGCCCCACGCATGGGGGACTACGCCCTCGAGGGCGCGTTGCCCGCGGGCGTGGACGCTGACGCTGTGGCGGCGCTCATGGCGCGCCGCGCCGCGGCTAAGCGCGATAAAGACTATGCGACCGCGGACCAGTTGCAAGACGAGTTGATCAGCATGGGCATTTTCATCAACGACCGCACGCGGCAGTACTTTGACGTGGCCAACCGGCCGGTGGCGGTGCCAAAGGAGGAAAAGAAGGCTCCGCCTCCGCCGTACACGGTCACCGGTAAACTGCCCGCAGGCGTGAGGGCCGAGACCGTACAGGAGCTGCTGCTGCGGCGGCAGGATTGCAAGTTCCGCCGAGAGTTTGACAAGGCGGATGAGATCCAAAAAGAGATTCTTGCGATGGGCGTCGGAGTCAACGACAGGACGCGCACCTTCTTCGCGGGCGGGCAGGGGGCGGTGCGTGAGGCGCAGCGCAGGGCGGCAGCCAAGGACATCGTCGACACTGCGGTCGCTGCTGGCTCCTTCAAGACCCTCGCTGCTGCCCTCGGTGCCGCCGGCCTCGTCGAGACGATAAAGTCGGCGGGCCCGTTCACCGTCTTCGCGCCGACTGATGACGCCTTCGCCAAGCTGCCCGCGGGCACCGTCGACGACCTCCTCAAGCCCGAGAACAAGGCCAAGCTCGCCGCCATCCTCACGTACCACGTCATCTCCGGCAAGGTGATGGCCAGCACTGTCGTCACCATGGATGGCCAGAAGGTGAAAACCGTCAACGGGGCCGAGGCCACCATCAAGGTTGGCAAGGACGGCGTCATGGTTGATGGCGCCAAGGTCGTCACGACCGACATCGAGTGCTCCAACGGCGTGATCCACGTCATCGACTCCGTCATCCTGCCCGCTTGAAGATACGTGATCGGTGAGTGTGGTCTTGTGGGCTGAGCTCGTTTTGGAGCGAACTAGAGCGACTGCGTGATTATTTTTCATGCTATTTTGGGTGTCTTTCCGTTCTCCCGGACCCGTCGCCCTACGACGACCGAAACATCAAACAACCCCCCGCGGCCCGCCCGTGGCCCGAGCGCCGACCGGGGGATGCGCGGTACGTCACGCGTCCGGGGACTGCGCGGACTCCGCCACCCCGCGCAGCGCGGTCTGCTACGCCGCGCTCGAGCGCCGAGTAGCCAGAAAAATCGAATCAAACCTGCCTTTCCGCCTTTCATCAAGCACCCCCTCAGCAAGCACCTCCTCGCATTGCCATCGGGGACCGCGGCTCGAGGCCGCTCGACCTGTCTACCGGCTCCCCCCGGTGTTTTTGAACCGGTACGGCACCCAGTACCCGGTACTGAACTGAACTGAACTGAACTACTGTACCCGACACCGACTCTTGATTTGACTTGATTTGACTTCAGATTTGAGAGCTCTCACGAGATCGAGGAACTTGCAACTTCGCGGCTCGCCGCAAAGAGAGCTCACACACATGGCGCCGATGAGCTTGGACGCCGCTTTCAAGATGCTTGGCCTGGACCGCAACATGGACGAGGCGAGCATCGACGCCGAAGCCAAGCGAGCGTACCGAAAGCTGGCGCAGAAGGCGCACCCCGACAAGGGCGGCAGCACTGAGGAGTTCCAGCAGCTCGGTGAGGCATACGAGCGCGTGTCCTCGCGCAGCGAGTCGCCCTTTGGTGGCAGTATGCCGGACGGCATGGATGTCGAAGAGCTCCTGCGACAAATGTTTGGCGGCATGGGCGGCGGCGGCGGCGGCGGCGGCGGCATGGGCGGCAGCATGCCTGCAGGATTTGCAGAAATGTTTGGAGGCAGCATGGGGGGCATGCCCGGCTTTGCGTTTGGCGGCATGCCAGGCATGGGCGGTGGCATGGGTGGTGGCATGGGTGGTGGTATGGGTGGTGGTATGGGCGGTGGCATGGGCGGTGACAACATGGCTGAGGAGCTCCTGCGGCAGGTGCGCGAGGCCAAGGCAATGTTCGGCGGGATGGGAGGGAGCATGGGCGGGATGGGCGGTGGCATGGGCGGTGGCATGGGCGGGATGGGCGGTGGCATGGGGGGGATGGGGGGGGGGTTTGGCGGGATGGGTGGTCTTCCTCCCGACATTGCGCAGATGTTTGGGATGGGCGGGATGGGCCGTGGGATGGGCGGCGGTAGCAGCGCTAAATACGCTGATCGTGTCGAGGAACTCGACCCCTTCGACGACGACGACGACGACGACGATCCACTGGCTGAGCTGATGCGGAAGCAGTTTGCCGAGGCACGCAAGACACGCCGTCAGCACGAGGCCGCCCACGTGCAAGAGCTACAGAAGGAGCTCAAGCGGCGTCAGGCCGATCTAGCTGCTCAGCGTGACGCCGAGGCAAAGCGGGCCGAGGCGGCGGCGCTCGATGCCATGGAGAGGCTACGGGCTGCCATGGGCCGCGGGCAGCTTGAGGAGCTGCGGCAGGTGCTGTGATTGAGTGTGATTGAGTGTGATTGAGTGTGATTGCCTCTGAGTGCCTCCGAAAACCTATGAGTGCCTCGTAACGCCTCTGAGCGCCCTCTAAGGGCCCTCTGAGTGCCACTGTGCCATCTGAGCGCCTCTTTGAATGCTGTAAATCACAGGTGCTCGAAGAATGCGAGGGTCGAAAGGTGGACAAGGCCCTCTTGGTAGAGGCGCGCAAGATGCGAGATGCTCTCAAAAAGTCCTCCAAGAAGGCGGCTAAGGGCGTCGTCGTGGGCGAGGCGGGGGCCTCCGCGTCCCCCGCGCCCACGACGACGCCTCCGTCTTCCGCGCCCACGACGACGCTTCCCTCATCGGCGGCCGCCGCGCCGCCTCCGTCGTCGGCGGCCGCCGCGGCACGAGGCGATGCGCCGACAACTGAGGCAGCCAAAAAGGCAGCCAAACGGCAACGGCAGAAGGAGGCGAAGGCCGCGGCCGAGGCGGCCGAGGCGGCGAGGGAGGCGGGCGAGGCGCCGTGCCGAGCATTTGCATGCGAGGCGGCCGAGGCGGCGAGGGCATCGGGGGAGGTGAAGGCGACCGAAGCAGCAGCGATGGCGGCGGAGGCAGCGATGGCGGCGGAGGCTGCCGCACAAGTGGCCTCGGCGACCAAGGCGGGAGCGGCAGCGGCCAAGGCCAAGGCCAAGGCGAAGGAGGCGAAGGAGGCGAAGGAAGAGGCGGGGGCGAAAGAGGCGAAGGTGGGCGAGTCGGTGGCGTCAGAGGAAGCGGGCGCGGAGGTGGAGGCAGAGGCGCAAGATGCAGCGGCGGAGCTGCCGTCTGCAGCAGTCATGTCTCCTCCCTCAGCAGCCAAGGCGCCTGCAGCGGCGTCAACAGCGGCGCTCACAGCGGCGCCCACCGCGGCGCCCACAGCGGCGCCCGCAGCGGTCAAACCGAAGCCCGAGGCTCCGGTACCGATGGTGAAGCCCGCGCCGGCTAGAGCGGTGGTGGAGCCCGCGCCGGCTAGAGCGGTGGTGGAGCCCGCGCCGGCTAGAGCGGTGGTGGAGCCCGCGCCGGCTAGAGCGGTGGTGGAGCCCGCGCCGGCTAGAGCGGTGGTGGAGCCCGCGCCGGCTAGAGCGGTGGTGGAGCCCGAGGCTGGCGTTCGACGTGCATCTCCTGCGACAAAGCTCTCCCCGTGGACCTTGTTCACGGACCGAGCTGTACCGCTCTATCGCAAGGTGGTGCTTGCTGAAATGATGGTGGTACTGCTTGCTGCCGCGGCCTGGGCGGTCCTACGGGCGCCACCGCGATGGACGATTGTTTCGGGTCAATCATATTGCTCCGTCTCATCCGATGGCATGTGCATCACCGATGGCATTGGGAGCTATGGCGTGAACGAGGCGTGCACGGTGCGAGCGGAAATGTCGATGACGATCACCACCACCGAGTTTGAGACCGAGGGCGGCGTCGATCTCATCACGGTTGGAGACACCGCATACTCCGGCTCCTCTGGGCCGATGAATGTGCAAGTGGCCGCCGGAACACTTGTGACCTGGGCGAGCGACAACGACACCAATCGGGCGGGCTTTACTATTTGTGCTATGGTCTCTGCGCCCCCACCGTTTTCGGACCTCGCCGAGCGCCGAGGTCCGAAAAACGAACTCTGACCCTCGGGGCAGCTTTACACAGTAGAGTCGAATCGATCCCCTGGTGGTCGTACTTGAACTTGTACGCGTATAGACATCAAGTTTAAGACAATACAGGGCGTGGCTGTAGCGCCTGTACACCGGACTTAGGACTCCGAGACGGTCCGGTACGACACGTAGGTCCCAAACGCCTTAGGTGTTAGGTCTCCTCGGGCTAAGCGAAGAATGGGTCGGGCGTGGTGTAAGTCGCCGAACAAACGCAACGAGTAACTATAATTGACTTGAGCGCGCGAGAGCCCCCCGGTTACACATAAGTCCTTCATTCTGTGTATACTGTCGCTCGTCAATAGACAACACGTTGCGTATGGCGTTACATCGGCCTTACCTCAAGATAATGTGTGAATATATGAGCGTCGAGTGAGTACTCCTTGTGTGGACCGAGGGCTGCGGAGCCATCCTTTTGAGCGCGGGGGGACTGACTGAATGACTGTGAATAACTGTGAATACCAGACTTGTGAATGTGTCTCGTGTTCCAATGCGAGCAGCCGCCAAGCGCCAACGCGACGAAAGCGAGCCGCCACGCAGCAGCAGTTCGACGGCACCACCAGGAAAGCCACGCGGCACCCTCTCTGCGTTGGTTGGAGTACCTTCCAGTACCTTTTACGCAGACTTTTGGGAGAAAGCATTGCTACGCGCGACGCTCGCCAACGGCCGTCTGCCTTGCTGGAGCTCGCTCCCGACATTCGACTCGCTGCAACAGCTTCTGCGCGACGCGGAAGCCGCCGACGCCGACAGCGTGATCATCCTCAAGGATCAGCTGCCAACCAGCGAGTACCCGTCTGCCGCGTCAGCCTACCTCGACGGGTGCTCAGTCATCGTCAACCATGTCGAGAAGGTCTGTGGGCCGATCGCGGAGATGTGCGCGAGCCTTCGCGACGACGTTCCGCACGCCTTTGCCAATCTGTACTTGACGCCGCCCCTCGGCCAGGCCGTCGACGCACACGCCGACGATCGCGACGTGCTCGTCGTTCAGCTCGCTGGCAGCAAGCAGTGGCGGCTGCTCGGTGCCGTGCCCCCCGCGCCGCCGATTCCCTTCCCGATGAGCCACGAGCAGGTGGGCAAGGCCGGCCGGCCCGTCCCCGAGAGTACGCGCGACCGCGCGCACGCGCACGAGCTCGAGCTCTGCGTCGGCGACGTACTCTACATCCCGAGGGGCTGGGTCCATGAGGCGATGACCGGAACGGACGCCCCTTCGCTCCACGTCACCTTGGCACTCCCGACGCACGACTGGTGCTGGGCCAAGGTGGCCGCGTCCGCGATGCGCCCAGAGGCGGCGCGCCCTTTTGTGCAGGCAGCTCTTGAGAGAGCGGAGATGGGAGGCGGAGGTGCGGCGCTCGGTACGGTGCTCGGCACGGCGCTCGGTACGGCGCTCCCCCAAAGGCAGGCTGCGCTCGGTACGGCGCTCGCTCGTCCGTCGTGGTTCTGGCGGCGTGCAGTGCCGCCCGCGCTCATCTGCCCAGGCGCCACGGTGGCGGACGCGGCGGCGGCACGGGAGCTGGCGGCGGCTGTCGAAGAGGAGCTGCAGCTGCGCGCCGACGGCTTCGGCGACTTCGGCGACTGTGGTGGAGGCGACCTGCTGGCGCGGCTGTACGAGGAGCGTGTTTCCCCACACAACCGGCGACAAGATGAGGATGAGGCAGCGCGCGCCGCTGGGGAAGCCGCAGCGAGAGGAGCGAGTGTGCCGGCGGTGGCGGCCGGTGCGGGCTTGGCCTTAGGCATGGCCGCGCGGCCGTGGACGAATCCATTGACGAGTCCCAAGCTGCATCTCAAACCGAGCTCGCTCGTGCGCCGGCGCCGTCCTGACGACCCCCCCCTGCCGCCTCGTGAACGAAACCCTGGACGAAACCCGGCGGCGCCGGAGGGCGGCGTGGAGGGCGGCGTGGAGGACGCGGACGAGGGCGGGCTGCGCGTGCGTGCTGAGATTGCGAACGCGCTGGCGGCGAGCCTCGGTAAGATCACCGCCGACACGCCCATCGCTGTGAGCGACTTTGAGTCGAGTGAGCTGCTGTGCGAGTTTGGCAAGGTGTGCTTCGCGCAGGTGTGCATCGAGTCGGGACTGCTCGTTTGTGTCTCGTAACGGCTCGTTAGGAAGGCCAGGTCGCAGGTGTCTCGTGATTCTTGAAACCATAGAAGGTCAGCCCCGTCCGTTAATGTAATGACTTTGCTTAATGTAATGACTATGCTACAATTGTATCTGCAAGCAAGGCGTCGTGGTGAGCGCGGCGTTCCGCGACGAAACTGGACTTACTGTCACCTGGTGGCAATCGCAATCAAGAGCGAGGCAACCCACATCATGGAGTAAATCCAACCAGCCCCTTGAGTAAAACCATCCAGAAGAATTATCAACATCGGAGCCCCGCCGAGGATGGCTGGCAGCAAATCGAAAGACATCTCGGTGCTGGCCAAGATCTTCGCAGTCCTCGTGATCATCGGCGCAATCACCTTCTTCTCGCTGCAATACAACGCCATCACCACCCAATTCTCTACGTGGACAATTGACTGGGCTCCGTCCCCGTGCGACACCCAAGCAGTGGCGCCGCCAGGAGCCAAAGCGTTCGCCATGCACGTCTTTCTCATGAGCCTTGCCTTCGGGGTGTTCGCACCCATCGGCGCGGTGACGTACGTTGTCGTTCGCGACACCTTTGGCCTCAGCCAAATAACAGCCAAGGTCGTGCACGGCATTTGCCAGATGGGCGCCTTCGTTTGCTCCGTGCTCGGCTACACGCAAATGTACTACGCGCACGGTGCGAATTGCTGTGGCGGGCCGCCGTGCACTGTTCACTTCCAATCCGTCCATTCGTATGTGGGCATTGTCGTGCTGGTCATCTTCTGGTTTCAGTTCCCCTCCGCACTCGTCGTCTTCTCGAACAACAGCCTGTTCCCTCCCGGCAGCTTCGTGCGCAAGTGCTTCCTGAAGTACCATGTCTTCCTCGGCACCGTTGGCGTCTTCGCGGGGCTCGCGACGCTCATCACGGGCATCCTCGTGCTCACTGGCAAGAGCACCACCTACGACCCCGTGCCGCCGGCTTACTGGTACGTCTACGCCAAGGCGGCAATGGCGGCGTTCATCACCATCTTCGTCCTTGCTCTGAGCCTCTTCGAGGCCAAGTCGGAGCACCTCTCGGGTAACGCACAGACGGTCGGCGCGTCTGACCCGCTGCTCGTCACCGTCGGAGGGACGCACCATTAGGAAGGGGCGCACGAGATTGACCTCAAAGCTTTCTCGAGACGAATGAACAAGCGACGCTAGGCTTGTCATTCGTCTCGAGAAAGCCTTGCGGTCAAGCTCGTGCGCCCCTTATGGGATGATGGCAAGCGACGCTAGGCTTTTGCCATCATCCCACAAGCAAGGCTGAGTAAGGGCGGAGGCGGAGATGGCTTGTTGATCACTTGTCCCCATCTCACCGGTCACCGCGGCTTTGATGTGTCGCACGACAGGCGCCGAATGCGCTCGATCTCGGGCTCCGTGTACAGTTTCGCGATGTCGCGAATCGTGGCCCGCGCTTTCCACGTTGACTGTAAAATACTGTACTGTAACTGTTGCGTTGTCGCGGCCAACTGACCGGTCTCGACCTCTGACGTGTGACGTCCCTGTGTCGTGTGTGAGCGTCTGAGCTCTGTACCGCGGCGCGGGCTAAGTATGCCAAAATGCCATGCGGCGGCGATGCGCTATCTATTGGCCCATTCAATTCCCAAACAGGTGTAGGCAGTAGGGGCTCTAGGCGGTGTGGCTGTGGCGTGTGGGGCGCTTATAAATACATGAAAAATAAGTGGACCACTCCCCCTTGGGTCAAGGCTGTGTGGCCAGGAAACCCAGGATGTCGATGTGTGTTACTGTTATCTACTCACTACTGTTATGTTAAACTGTTATGTTAAACTGTTATGTTACACTGTTAAGTTACTGTTAAGTTACTGTTAAGTTACTGTTAAGTTACTGTTAAGTTACTGTTACTGTTAAGTTACTGTTAAGTTACTGTTAGAAATCACACACTGACAGCACACGTTTCACCAACACCACTCTTCAGGTTGGCCGGGGCCTCAGGGTTTTGTACATACGGGTGCCTGGCGCGTGAGTCGGTGTCGAAGGTGGCGTCTGGGCTCTGGGGTTGGTTCTGAGGTTGCAGGTTCGTGTGTCTGCCTCCTACATGTACCGGTGTTTTTGAAACAAAAAAAACGGGGCACGGTACACACGGATCTCACTGAATCTGACTAACCTCCCCAAGTTTCAAGTTTCTGCTCAAGTTTCAAGTTTCACCGCGACGAACATCGCGAAGCGCGCCCTGCTAAGGTGGCAGAAGGTGCCATAAGGTCTCTTCCAAGGAGTTCGCTCTTCGACGGATAATGGAAGTTGCAGCTCAATGCTCAACCTCGATCCGATGGTGGCTCTTCGTTGACGAGCCCGCCAGGTTTGAGGCCCGCATTCGTCTGCGTCGATGGCAGAGCATGTTTGCCCACATCACCGAAGGCAAGCGGCGTATGCGGGCGTCAGGATGGGACTACAAGTCGAGGGCGAAAGCGAAAGGACTGAAAGCATTTGGAGAATGGGCGGAGCTCTCAACGCAGTGGAAATCGATGATACGCAGTGCGCAAGAGCTCGTCCTCAAGTGGGCGATGGTTTACAAGTGGCGGGTCGAGTTCATGCAGCTGGCCGCCCAGCGCAAGCGATTGCGCGATGGCTTCCGCAGAATCGTCGACCCGGAAGGTGCGGCGAAGCTCGAGGCGCTTGAGCGGTTCAGGGAGCTCTTGCGAGTCAAGAGTATGCTCGACCGCGCTGATCGGCATCATCAGAGGTGCTACCTCGTGCGGCGCTGGCTCAAGTTGGTCGAGGAGAAGCGCGCGTTGGTGGCCAAGCTTGAAAAGGTGAAGCAAGTGCAAGAATACATTTGGGGCGCGCGCCGGTTTTGGGCCGGCCTGAATGAGATCATGAGAAAAGTGCGTGCGCGGAGGCGAGCGGCGAGCGCCTTCCTCGGTATTGCCCCGCGGCGTGCGATCAACACCTGGCGAGCCATGCTTGCCCATATTAGGGAGGGGCGCAAGCTGCTCGTGTGGCTATGCATGCGCACCGGAACGCACCTCAAACCGCTCCGTCAGATCCTCGAGAGTGCCGGGCCTGCCCAGAGGGGGGAGATGCTGACTCAGACCGATACCTTGGGACAGACGCCGCTGCACTGGGCGGCCAAGAGCGGCAAGCTGCCCGTTCTAGACCTCGTCTTAAGCTTCAGCGGCCGCCTTGGCAACCATACAAGCGCGAAGGAGGTGCTCACTGCAGTGGATATGTACGGTTTGAGCGTGCTGCACTACGCGGTGCGAGCAGGCCACCTCGGTGTGTGCAACGCGTTGCTCGTGCTCGCAAGCAATCTCGGCGTCGAGATCGTCAATCTCGTCAGCGTCGATGGGAGTACTGCTCTTCACGAGGCCGCTCGCAAGAACAACCCTGCCGTGATCCGAACGCTACTGCATCATGGGGCCCACAAGGCGATCCAGAACAAGTGGGGCGCGTCGCCGCTCGACATTGCGTTGAAAGCGGGCGGGCCGAGCGTTGACCACGGAAGTCCCACAGTGACGGCGGTGACGGGCGCCGGGACGGGCGCACACCTCGCCGTCGCCGAGCTCTCATCTGATCCAGTGCAGGTACACTCAGCTCGGAGTGCCTCTGATGGCCTCTGATGGCCCCTGGCTGCGTCTGTTGGCCACCCCTGATTGTCTCTGATGGCAACGGAGTGCCTCCCCCCGATTGCAGGTACAGGCCGCTCTCAAGGTTGCGAGATTGGAGAGCTCTGATGACCTCTGATGACCTCTGATGACCTCTGATGACCTCTGATGACCTCTGATTGCAGGTACAGGCCGCTCTCAAGGCAGCGAGGTTGGAGAGTGTGCTGCGAGTGACGGAGGAAGAGCGCGCCAAGGCCAAGGAGACGCTCGAAGAGATGAACGCTCGAAGACGCGATCTGGACCGGCAGACCCTCAGCAACCTGAGAGACGCGAGGAACGAAGGCTGGCTGGGCTGGCACCCGTGCAAGCAGGAGCCTGAGCACGTGATCCCCGAGCGGCGCATGCAGAATGCCCACGTGGCGCTTACGAAGGCACTCCATCCTCGGCCCGAGCACGGCCGCCAAGAGTGGGAGGACGCGGAGGAGGAGGAGGAGCGATCTCAGTTCGAGCTCGCTCCAAGAGGGCCAACTGAGGCGCCGAGTTGGGTGCCGACCAATCTGTCGTCGCCGCGCAAAGGCGGGGCACTCCGTAAGGCGGCTCCACAAGATGAAGATCAACCCCAGACCGAGTTCGAGTTCGTCACCCCGCCGAGGCGCTCCCCCTCGAGCACGTCCGCACGTTCCCCACAGTCCTCTCGTGGGACGGCACGCGGGGCCGCACGCTCCTCCCGCTCGCCCTCCCGCTCGCCCTCTCGAGAAGGGCGACTCTGGCTCGGCTACTCCACCGCCGAGGCGGCGGAGGTGCGCGCAGCTCCTCCTTTTTGCCCTCAACCCCCAAGCCCTAGCCTTGCATGTAAGTGTGTAAGTGCTCAAATCGGAGCCTCGCCCCTCTCCCCACAGCTCCTTCGCGCTCTCAACGAGGCCACCGGCGCCGGCAACCAGAACAGCCGTAACCCCGTCTATGAGGCCTGTGTGCAGGAGGCCACGCGTGTGCTCAGCCACCTGAAGCGCGAGGGGCGGGCGCCGCCCACATGGCGCTCGCAGTTGCCGCATCCGTCCAAAGCAGACGAGCTCGCACGCCTCGGCTCCGCCAGACGAGAGGAGGAACTGAGCGTGATCCAGGCAGCTGTGGAAGCGGCCCAAGCGCGGGCACGATCACCCCCGAAGAGCATCACGAGCTTGCATGAGCATTCAAAGTCGGCCCGCCTCAAAACCGCCCGGCTCAAGTCGGCTCGCCTCAAGGCCTCTCGGACTCCACGCCTCAAGAAGACGAAGAGCCCATCTACGTCACGCCAGCCAGGGACCAGCTCGTCCAGATCGCCAGGTTCGATCTCGACCCCGTCCAGATCGCCAGGTTCGATCTCGACCCCTTCCAGATCGCCAGGTTCGATCTCGACCCCGTCCAGACTGCCAGGGGCTCATTCGTCAACCTCATCGATCTCGTCCTCGGAGCTCACGCCCAAGTCGGCCTTGAAGCCGTCCAAGAGTGCGGCCAAGGCGAAAGGAAAACAGTACTTGACGCTCGCACAGGTTGCTGACGCCGACGGTGGGCAGTCCTCCGTATCCGACTCCGAGAAAGGCACGGCACAGTGCAGCACCCCGGCACCCAGCAGCAAGTGCACGTCTCGGGCAGGTCCCAGAGCCCTCGTGCTCCAGAGGAAGCTCAACTTCGAACACTGCGCAGTGCCTGACGCAGCTCACGAATCCATCCTCGGTGAGTTCGACAGCAACCGGCTCGACCAGTGGAAGGGGCTGTCGACGAGCGACATGCTCGAAGCTGCCTTCCCCAAATCCTCGTCCAGTCGGACTTCGTCAGAGCGCCCGTCGTCGGAGCGCGTTTCGTCAGAGCGCCCGTCGTCGGAGCGCGTTTCGTCCGAGCGCCTGTCGACTGACAGACTCAGCTCACATCAGACTGTCTTCTAATGTCTCATCTGGCTGACCTTTTGGGAAGCGCCTTGCATCTGTGGGTGACCCCCAATCAAAACCTCTAACCTGTGGGTGGGTGTTCGGCTTTATGAAGAGTGTTCATGCCCGGGTGTTTCAACGGTGTCCGGTTTCGTTTCGTGTTCACCTCGAGTCCCCGGCCGCATTCAACGACTTTAAAATTCAACTTACCGGATTGACATAGAACTTAGATTGTTAGAAGAAATTGGTCAAGAAAGAAGAAACCTCGGCGGGAAGCCGGGACGGCATGCTCGCACGCACAGGACACACGTACGACGTACCGTACAGTACGCTATGTACAGTACTGTAAGGGTAAAGGATACCCCGCGGCGTACGGTACAGTACCGGTAAAGTGATCGCAGTTTCCACTTTCCAAGATTCCGAGTTCCCAAGAAAGGAGCGGTACCGGTTCAAAACACAGGGGGGAACAGTTACCAGTTTCCAAGAACCGGCGCGGGCCATCCAGAATCCAGATTCCGCGCCTCGCCGCGGGTTTTGGAACCTGGACAGATTTCAAGATCCAGATATCGCCATGCAGAATCCAACTTACGCACCTCGCCCTGCGATTTGGAAATTGAAAGACAAAATACAGATTCCAAATTCCGAGACAGCAGTTTCTGTATACGCTCCTGTACTCTCACTTCATCGCTGTACCCGCCGGACGACCCGCATATTAACGCGAATTGAACTAGCACCATCGAATATGGTAATATGGACTGAGTTTTAAAGCGCATGCTGTTTTTCACGGCACAAACCGGCATTGAAAGATTAGCAAAGAGGTGACGAGCTGACGACACCGGGGGCGACACCGGGGGGAGCCGGGACATAGGAAGAACAGATGCGGGGTTTGCTCAGTCGTTGGCGTCGTTGTTCCGCGGAGAGGCGACAACATGGCGGAGGGTCGTGCCTGGACTCGACGCGGCGCGGAGGCGTTCACCATGTCGCCGCCGACACTCGCGAGCACGCCGGACGCGCCGGCGCTGATCATATGGTCGGCACGTGGAGTCCGTCGGCACAATCTGAAGCTCGCCTCCATCTACGAGCCGGTGGTGTCGACTTTGGTTGCAGGCGTGCAACAATATGCGGGGCTGAGCAACATCCGCTTCTCATATGCTAGCGTTACGGCTGAGGAGATCGCCAATGCGTCAAAGATCACGCGACGCGGCGACTTTTTTATTTGGGTAGGCGAGGCTGGACGTCGCTACGTTCCGTGGGCCAATCTGCGACGACGCAGAGTTTTCAGTGTCTTTTACCAAACTGAGCCGCTGCATGAGTGCGCTTTCAGGAGTGATGTTGTCGACGAGATATGGGACTTTTCATGGCATACGATCGATGTTTGTCGGCGCAGTTTGCAAGCGCCGGTGCAACGTTGGGTCCCTCTAGGAGCACTGCCGGTGAAGCACTCGGTGGGGCACCCGCAACTGCCACCTCCGCTTTTCTTCCTCGGCTCGTTCTCGCGGAACATGGGTTACATAGCTCGCTACTGGTGCATTCGGCACTTGGCATCGCCGGACCTACTCGGGAACCACGGATTGTACAGGCGTGATGACGTCTGGACCGAGGCAGAATACGCGCAACTGCTTCAGCAGCACGACATCTTTCTGAACATCCACAAGGGTTGCGGCGACCCGCACAACCCCATCACCTTCCGTGTGACCAAGATCCTCAATGCTGGTGGCCTCGTCATCTCCGAGCGCGCTTATCCCAAGGATGAGAACGCGTACGCAGGCTTGTTGACCTTTGCAAACATCACACGGGATAACCTGACGGGCATTGCTATCGCGTATCGGCAAATTGCGAACCTAAGCTCCGCTGAGCGGAAGGCACTGGCCGCCGAGCGCCATCGCATTTTTGGGGACCGATTCGCTCCTGCGCGTATTTTCAAACGTGCTGCGATCTACGAGCTCTTTGACAAGATGCTCATGCCGAACCGCTCCACTCGAAAGGGGCGTCGCTCCGGCCAACAAAAGCCGGACGATGCTCTCGGCACCGTGGTCAACGACAGGCCAACCATGCAAAACGCAGTTTTTGCCACTGTCAGCTTTGACGGCTTCCCACCCTCTTGGTTCCTGCCCTTCATCTGCTCCTTCCTGAAGCACGTGCCCGATGCCCTTCTCGTGCTCTTTGTTCGGCCAGCTTCGGCCGTGTCCGTCTTCAATCCACCACATCCTCGTATCAAGCTGGTTCCTTGGCCTGCTTCCTACAACCACTCGCGCTTCACGCAAGTCTTTCGGTACAATGTGTACGCCGACTATCTCCGAGGGCCCGAGGGGCGCACATTTTACAAGGTGGCAGTCAGCGACGCCTCGGATGTGGTCTTCCAAGCGGATCCCTTTGTGCGCATCGGTCCCGAAGATGATCTCATCTTCGGTAACGACAAGGACATTATTGGCCGCAGTCACGGCAACAAGTACTGGGTCGTGAACTTGTACGGCAGAAAGAGCCTCGAGCAGATCAGCATGCGCAACGTCAGCACGTCGGGCTACACGATGGGGCGGCGGACAGGCATGAGTTTGTACCTGGAGAGGATGGCCGCAGAGGTCAATCGGCTGCTGGTGCCACGGCTTCCGCGGTTGGAGACGGAGAATTGGATGCTCGCTAAGGGTTACGACCAAGGCATCCACATCTGGCTCCTCTACGACGAGTTTCTTCGGCAGCCACGCCCAGTGCCGGTGCGTGTGCTACAATACGACGAGGTGTACATCTCGGGCGCCGCGGGCATGAGGATCGGCCGAGATGTCCTACTCAACCATCGCGGCGTGGTGCTCAACATGCGCAACGCTACAATCTCTGTTGTGCACCAACCCAACCGCATGAACTACGCTGTGCGTGAGGCGCTCAGCTGCAAGCGTCGTCGCGCAGGTGACCCCGAGCCTGATTACTGTGCAGAATGCCAACGTACTTGGCGAGTCGTGCCTCGTAGGTCTGCTGAGGCGTCCTTTGCACAGGAAGCTCACAAAAGCGGGCGCGAAGGCATCGGCAAGAGCACTCTTGCCTCTTGCAATCGGGAAGAGGATCTTGGCCGAGCTTCATGCGCGTGGGTCTTCCACGTGCAACTCGCGTATCAGCCCGCCGAACCGGCAGATTGACACAGTGGCTTGCCACGCTCCTCGCAATCGGCGGGTCGACAGCGGATATCTCAGCGCTCGATGCCAAGAACGGAGCGATTCAGGTTACTTTCAGCAGATGCGTACCTGTGCAGCTATGTTCGGCTGGGACCGTTCTGCGGTGCTGACTGCAATGTTTTCTGCTTTCGCTTCTCACGGTACTGAATAACAAACCGTGTTCAGTGTATTAACAGTGTATAGCGCATGTAGGCCGTACGGGGCATAGCGCCTTCCGCGGCGCCACCCCCCAAACGAAAATCGACTTTCGACCGGACCGAGCGGAGGGTTAGGGATCGACACGCGGGTGTCAGGTCACACACGACCGAGGACTCTCCCAGGATGAACGAGTACAAATCGACGTCATTCATACCAAGAGAAAGAATTGAGAAACGAGGCCGCGAGGGGCTCGACGGCCGGGTTTGGGGGCACTGTATAGTGTGCGTGGGGGTGCGTTCGGTGTGCCTGCCAGCGGGAGGCGCGCGCGAGGATTCAATGGCGACGTATGGTGATCGAAAGACCAACAAGTTGGTCCATCAAAAAGTTGGTCCAGCGGGTAACTTAGTTCTGACCCGCGGCGGGCGCGCGCGGCAGCACTTTCATCGCTCACGTCGTTCGGCTGCCGCCGTCCAAGATGCGGGACGTGTACGTGAGCAAGGCGCAAGGCCAAGGACGTCGCCGCCTCCATCTTCGCATCCACGATCGCATCGCATCTTCACTGTCATGCGTCTTCAGTGTCCTGCGCACATCGATCACATGCACGCTCGGGCTTCGCACTGTTGCTGCTGCCACGTGGCACACGACGCGACTTGGAGCACGGGTCGCAAACGAGCCGACCGCACAGCCGGCAGTGATGGCGCCGCCTCAAAAGCAGGTGGAAGGCGCTGTCACACAGCGTGCAGTTGGTCGCCTCGCTGTCGCGCTGCCACGCCACTCCATACCTGTGGGGAGGAGAGGCGCCGTAGTGAGCAGTTGCATGCGCGAGGAAGACTGCCACGCCTCTCCATACTTGGAAGACTGGTGCTCCTCCCAGCTCTTGAACGCAGTCTGGCTCGTGCTCCGGGCCGCTTTCACAGCGCCCTCGCGCTTACGGGCCGCCTCGTGACGCACGCGCTCCGCGTACTCAAGGCAAATCTGTCGCTCGGGAAAGAGCTGTGGGAAGAGCGGGTGCGTGGGCGGCACGATCGCCTCGAGCGCACTGATGAGGTCCGCTCTATGTCGCGTGGTCACCTGCTTCGGCGGCGGGCGCTCGAGCTCGCCGCCATCCTCGTCCACGAGGCACTCTCGCGCCACAGTCAGGGCTTTCTCGATCTTCGCGCGCTCCTTGGTGCTAAGTACCTGAGCCGCTGGCAGCTGGAGGAACTGATCGAGCCACTCTATAAAGGCGCTGAGGCCGCTCCGATCGTAGGCGACGCACACGCCGCGCTTCGTGTAGCCCGTCGCGAAAGTGTGCGAGAGGAGGTCGCGCACAAAAGGCAGGTGAAAGATCATAAAGGGGAGCGCTGAGAGTGCGTACACGAGCCGCACCAGGAAGAAGGTGATCTCGACTCTCCATGAGCCATAAAAGGAAGGTGAGAGCAGCACGATCGGCAGTGTCAGGTTGCGATCGGGTTGCAGGCTCGCCGACTGCTGAGCCAGCATGAGCAAGAGCAGTGCGAACACAGACGCGCACCCACCGAAGGCGAACATGTCCCAGCTGAGAAGATAGAGGAGTCGGTTTGTCGCGAAGTTGTCACGCGCCGTGAAGCCGAAGACCTGCGCGATGGCGCGTCCAATCTGGTACATACACGAGGCCGAGGAGCCCATCGCAGCCGACGAGCCGGCTGCAGATGCAGCCGAGGAGCTCGGCGCCGACCCTTGCCTCCTCCCCGACTCGAATGTGCCCTCGGCGTGGGAAGAGCTTTGGGAACTCTCGAGTGTGCCCTCGGCGGCGGCTGCGGAGGGCACGGGCTCGTCGACCGTTAGCGCCGGGAACGCCGCACTGGTGGCGGCATGCGCCGAAGACGTGGCGGCCGCGTCCGCCCTTGTCAGCCCCTCCACCCATGGAATCCGATGATCCGCATCATCAGGCTCACGCGCCTGTACGGGCCTCCAGCCCTTCGGGGGGGGCTTCGCATACGAGCCGTTCGAGATCACTCCGAGATTGGTCGAGCTCGACGAGCTACGCGGGCTGGAGAGCGCCGAGGACACGAGCGCGCCCATCTCGGCGCCATCCGGAAGCTCGCCAGGCTCGGCTCCAGGCTCGGAGCTTTCGAACGGCCCTTGCGTTTCCGCCTCCTCCCCCACATTGTTGACGAGGAGGGGGTCTACAGGCACAACAGATCGTTTGAACCAGCCAAGCCCGGCATCCTCTGCCGGCTTTGCCCCCTCCCCCAAGGCTCGTTGGAACCAACCGAGCCCGGCATCCTCTACCGGCTCCTCGTCGACAAGAGGCATGTAGCCGCCTCCGAGATGACTTCGAGATTGCATGTAGCCACCGCCTCCGCTCGCTCCAGCCCGCCTCGCCCCTCCCTGGGCCGGCCCCGGCCCAGCTGGCGCCTTGCTAGCGGCGCTCGTGACAGCACTCGAGTAGGTGGAGTCAGAGTAGACAGAGGCCGTGTCGGACGCACGCGCTTGCTGCTGCTGCTGCTGCGAGGAGGAGGAGGAGGACGGCAGCTGGCCCTTAAGCCTACTGAGCGCAACCACCGACGGGCCCTTTGCCCTTGCCTTCTCTTCGCGCTCGAGACGGCGCTTCTCGGCCATGCGCCACTTACGCTCCGCAAGCTGTGATTGACGCGCCTGCCTTCCGAGCTGGGTGACTTCTCCGCACTGCGACGAGAAGGGCAGCAGCCCAAAGGCAAGCCACGTGAGCAGCTGGAGGCTGAGCTGCCAGAACACCTGCAGCCCGACGCCTAGCCCAACGCCCGGGCCCGCCTCGTCGCAATTGCTTGGTGCGGAGAGCACGGCGCAGTGGTAGAAGAACAAGAAGCCTTCTAGCGCGAGGAGCAGCCCCATCACAAACTGAGCGCCCTTGAGCGCCATGATGAACTGCATCAACTGCACGACGCGAAGGATCGGGTTGCCGCACCGCTCAGCCTCATCAGACATCATCCAGCGCGATCCAGATCAATCCAGCGCAATCCAGCGCTCAGCTTCAGTGGCATTCAAAATGCTCACACGGCATCAATGGTATGCATGCAAGCGCTCAGGTTCAGTGGCATTCACCATCAATGGTATGAAAGGTCAAGCAAGGTCAAGCAAGGTCGAGCAAGGTCGATCAAGGTCATCGACACCCATCAAGCTCAATCACCTGGTACTCGTCCAGGTCGAGCAGCAGCAGCAGCAGCAGCACGGCGAAGAAGATGGTGCGCGTCGCCCACGAAGGCCACGAAGCGAGGACTATGATCGCGAGCGACGACGGAGATTGCATGGTTTGCCAGGTGGAACGGTCGTAGGGCAGGTACGCGTACCTGTGGGCAGGTAGGGCAGGTCAGCGGTCTGAGGCAGGTAGCGGTCGTAGGGCAGGTAGGGTAGGTTGGGAAGGTAGGGCAGGTGCGCGTACAGGAGGCGCGCGCGCACGTGCAGGCCCGCCGCTCGTAAGCGGTGTCCCATCGAGGCCGTCGTGGCCGTGGTGGAAGGGGCGGCGGCAGTCGGGGCGGCAGAAGGGGGCCCCATGAGCACAGGGTCGAGCGCGGGCCCTGGTGCCCACGACAACGCGATCCTTGGGGCCTTGTCAGGCGCATACTCGGAGGGCGCCTCCTCAGCCTCGGAGGCTGCGCATTCGGAGGCAGCATAGCCGCAGCCATCGGGCTCGGATAGTGCATTCACTGGTGCAGACGAGTCCGGAGGGGACGGTGGCGGGGTAGGCGTGTCGCTGGCGTGGGGACTCGAAGTGCCCGAAACGGCACCACTAGCGGCTGCCGTACGTCGCCGCCATTCTGCAAGCTGCGCCGCCACCGCTGGGTCGACGACCTCTTCGTCCGTACCGGTACCGGTCCGGGTCCCGGCAGTCTGACGAGATGGTGACCCGTCTGTACCCGTCGTACCCGTCAGCTTGGCGTCTCCACGCAGACGGCCGACCACGCTGCGGGCCAGATCGCCGAAGACGTAACCGTCGCGTCCACTCTCTCGACCGACCGCCTCGCGCCAAGTCTTTGTGGTTGGTGCTGGACGCTCTGCTGGGCGGTCCAAAAGAGCTCCAGCAGGCTCTTCCGCAGCGGCAGGCGCTGCCACAGCTAAAGCCGCCTCCGCTGGCGCCGCCACAGCGATAGGCGCCAGCGGAGGCGCCTGACGTCCGGATGTACTGTCACGTTGCTTTTCTTGGGGGAGTGAAGCTGTTTCTGTAGAAAGAGAACCAGGAGCTTTCGAAACCGAACCTGCTGCCTGGGTGCCTCCAGCTGAGCTTGAGCTCGCTTGTTCAAAGTACTGCTCATCCACCTTGATGAAGCTATCAATTCTGAGGAGCACTTCTTCCGCAGGCGCTACCACAGCCGAAGGCGCCTCCACAGCTGAAAGTGCTTCCGCGAAAGGCGGCGGAGGCGGCGGAGGCGGCGGAGGCGGCGGAGGCGGCGGAGGCGGCGGAGGCGGCGGAGGCGGCAGCTGCGGCAGCTGCGGCGGCGCCTGTTCGGCTGCGGCGGCCGGCGGTGCGGTCGAACTCTTCATAGGCTTGGCTCGTCGGCCGCCACCCACTTCTGCATTAGTCCCGACGAGCATGTTCAGCCCATTAGGTAGCTCGAGCATCAGATCATGTGCTATCTGATCACTCACCTCGTGAGCCGCACGCCGTACGTAGTCGGGCATCCACCAATCGTCTATCAGCTGGGGTTTCACCTTGCTCCGATAAAAGCTCGAGAGGGCCTCGAGAACTGCAGGCTCGACGAGGTGTTCCATCACAGCACCGAGCCGCTGTTCGATTCGACATTGCATGTCGAGCTGCACCTCTACGGGAACAACGGTCTGATACGCGCTCGCGAGAGCTCCGTGCGCCGCCGCGTGGCCCTCGAGCGAGCCCTGAAAGAATGCCGCCGCGATGTTGCCCAGAAGTGGCGCCACCTCGGCGGCGATTGCGCCCGCCTGGAAGCCGATGCGGCTCTGGAAGCGCTCGCGAACATCTTCGTTGACCAGTTGGTTTGCCGAGTTCTCGTAAAGCCGGTCGGTCAGTGCGACGCCTCCTTTGACCATGCCCAGTGCCGTGGCCGTGATCACGCCCTTGGACGCTCCAATGAGCTGGCCCATGCCGCGCGCGACTGTGCTGGCGATGCCAATAGACGGATCGGCGCTGGTGGCCGCCGACGAGGAGTCTGTGTCCTCCGGTTGGAACCTCTCCTTGGTGCGTGCAACCAACTCTGTGGTACTTTTGAGGAGTGATCTGCTCACGTCACCAAACTGGTAGCCCTCTTTGCCGTCGGTGCGCCCTGCGGCCTGCTTCCAGTCCGTCACCTCGTTGCGGGTGCTGGTGGCCAATTGAGTGAGCGGAGCGGCGGTTTGCCGCGCTGCCTCGGATAGGCGGACAATGGCTGCCTCTAGATCCTCGTCCACGTCTCGCCCCGCCATTTCGTGAACACCGAAAGGCTCTCGGAAAGGCAGACAAAAGCACCTCTCTCCGCCCCTCCGTGAAAAAGCTTCCTCCAGTTCTTCTCTCCGCGCTCGTCCGCGGCGTGTGAAGAAATCAACCCTTGGCTGTGAAGACCGTATCTTTTTTCCCTTTCGGATCCGTGGGGCCCTAGAAAAATGAATATTGGGGGGGCAGCACGAAGCCGGAGTTTGGGTGTTTGGCGACTTACTTGGCGCGATGATGTTGCGCATCCCAAAAGCTTCGTCTGAACGTTACGCGCCACACGCGACAACCGGTGTGCAACGGCACTGTTACTGCCCGCTCAGACATTGCTGTTCATGAACAATGTATGTATCAATTGGTGTACCGGTACTTGTACATGTATCAAGGACATGTATTGAGCGCCCCTTGTTGAGCGCCCGTGTTTCCGTGTGCTGTTTAAATCACATAATAGACACACATGCACACATTCACACAACAAATGCACAACTTGGCGGTGAACTATGTGTCGAGTTTTGATCACGGGGTCCCCGGTCTGTTCACTTGGTTCGCTGTGACGTGTCAATGTGGAGAGACTTACCGGACGGATTCTGCATCTGCTCTAATCACTGCAGCTAATCACGATGTCCGCGCTGGACATGTCGCTGGACCAACTCATGAAGAGGGGATCGTCCCGGCCTGCTAAGGGCGGTGGTCCAGGAAAAGTCTCTGCCAGTTCCCGCGCCATTCGCCGGCCAGCGCCCTATGCCGCAGCCAAGAGCGCGGGCAAGGGCAGTGGCCGCGCTCAACCGCAGGGTGGCAAGTCGGTGTACGTGGGCAATCTGGCGTGGGACGTGTCGTGGCAGGACCTCAAGGATCATTTCAAGACCGTTGGTCAGGTTCTCAATGCCGACGTGATGATGGAGCCTGGCACGACCCGCTCCAAGGGGTGCGGCCTTGTCACATTCGCCAACGCGCGCGACGCGGCCACGGCGATCAGCACGCTGCACGACACCGAGCTGAACGGCCGCCTGATCTTCGTGCGCGAGGACCGCGATGCTGGCACCGATGTTGGCACTGTCGCAGTCGGTGGCAAGGGCGGCGGGGGCGGTGCCGCTGGCGCCGGCGCCTCCGTTTACGTTGGCAATCTGGCGTGGGACGTGTCGTGGCAGGACCTCAAGGATCATTTCAAGACCGTTGGTCAGGTTCTGCATGCGGACGTGATGATGGAGCCTGGCACCACCCGCTCCAAGGGGTGCGGCCTTGTCACATTCGCCAACGCGCGCGACGCGGCCACGGCGATCAGCACGCTGCACGACACCGAGCTGAACGGCCGCCTGATCTTCGTGCGCGAGGACCGCGATGCTGGCACCGATGTTGGCACTGTCGCAGTCGGTGGCAAGGGCGGCGGGGGCGGTGCCGCTGGCGCCGGCGCCTCCGTTTACGTTGGCAATCTGGCGTGGGACGTGTCGTGGCAGGACCTCAAGGATCATTTCAAGACCGTTGGTCAGGTTCTGCATGCGGACGTGATGATGGAGCCTGGCACCACCCGCTCCAAGGGGTGCGGCCTTGTCACATTCGCCAACGCGCGCGACGCGGCCACGGCGATCAGCACGCTGCACGACACCGAGCTGAACGGCCGCCTGATCTTCGTGCGCGAGGACCGCGAGGGCGGCGCTGGCGTCGGCATGGCTGGCCGCGGCGGTTCGGCAGTGGCGCCGACCGACGGGTGCAAAGTGTTCGTGGGCGGTCTGCCTCGGGAGACGACATGGATGGATCTTAAGGACATGTTTCGCGAGGCGGGCTCGGTCGTTCGTGCGGACGTCGCCCAGGCGCCCGATGGAACAAGTAAGGGTTACGGGACTGTGCTGCTCGGTTCGACACGCGAGGCTGCCAAGGCCATTCAATTGTTTAACGAGACCGAGTACCAGGGACGGACGATCCAGGTGCGCCCGGATGCGCATCCCTAATGAACGAGACCGAGTACCAGGGACGGATGATCCAGATGCGCCCGCGGACGCATCCCTGAGGAGATGGCTGTTGATGGCCGAGGGCGGAGGAAGCTGTGGAAGCGGAGGAAGCTGTGGAAGCGGAGGAAGCTGTGGAAGCGGAGGAAGCGGAGGAAGCGGAGGAAGCGGAGGAAGCGGGGCGGCCGGGAGCGGGCGCGGTGGCGAACCGGGCGCCTCGAGACACGTCGTGCTGGGAACCCAAGATGCATGCACATGCCCGCATGCACAGTGGTTACATGTGGGATTTATCCCGAGGCGCCCCAGTTCTATGCGCATGCCAACATGCACGGTTGTTACAAGGTACGGGCCTATATGGAGGGGGCCGCGAGCATTCACAGTGGTGCTGGTGGAGCGGTGGGAACGTCTACTATAGAGCCGGCTGAGAGCACGGCAGACTGATAGGAAAGTTTTCTTTTGGTGACCCTCCGCCCCTCCGCCGGGACCGATACGGCCGGTAGCGGTAGTGCGGTACCGGTCGGCGCTCGGCGGTACGACCGGAGCGACACCGCGCGCACGCACCCCGAGGCCGGGCCGAGACCGCTGGGACCTCGAGCTGGGACCCCGCTGAGCGGCAGACCGCGTTCAAAGCTAAAAACCCCGCCAACCAAACGCGATGGGCGCGTACTTACCGGGTGTTGAATATGGTACGGAGGCCTGCAAAGTTGACGCTGACACGACCCCACCCGAGACGGCAGACGCGGCCCCCTTACGAACGGGCGCGTGCGAGAACCCACACCATCGAACCCCGCTTTCCCGACGGGTTGTGGGTTGGCCAGTGCGAGGTTTCGTCTTTGCAATAAACTTTGCAGTGGGGCGTCGTTGATCGACGTCGTGGACGCCTCCCTATGAGGGGGGGGCGGTCCCCCTCCGCCCCCCCCCGTTTGGGAGAGGGACAAGGGTTACTTTGAAAACGTGCGGCCGCAGCCCGGCGTGGCACGGCGGTGGGCGTCGCGGCAGCGGCAGGGGGCGTGGCAACGCAAGAGCACGCGGCAGGACTAATCAATTCCTCACAGCGTGTTGAAGTGGTCCGGCGCTCGCGGTACGTTCGCGGACCGCCCATGACGTTCGTCGCGTCCCTGCGTATACACAGCGTCGGGTGCGTATACGCAGGTAGGTGCGTATACGCACCCGACGCCGCGTTTACGCACATGTGCTTGTACGCGGGTGTGGGTGCGTATACGCA
>Ga0210242_100342_pt1 | contig 41192 bp, 37 predicted proteins | sample ChrtobMeP5a_16mM_FD_155445 | JGI IMG/M metagenome (GOLD analysis project Ga0210242, IMG submission 155445) | Chrysochromulina tobin associated microbial communities from unialgal haptophyte culture, Seattle, Washington, United States - P5a_16mM | ecosystem: Host-associated > Algae > Haptophytes >... | reverse complement strand
CCATCGCCACCGCCTCCATCTCCGCCTCCACCGAGTCCTCCGCCATCGCCACCGCCATCGCCACCGCCACCATCGCCACCACCACCGTCGCCACCGCCCTCGCCCCCACCTCCATCTCCGCCTCCACCGAGTCCCCCGCCATCCCCACCGCCGTCGCCACCGCCACCGTCGCCACCACCCCCGTCGCCACCGCCCTCGCCCCCACCGTCACCACCGCCTTCGCCGCCACCACCGTCGCCACCACCACCGTCGCCACCGCCGTCGCCACCGCCGCCTTCTCCCCCGCCACCCTCGCCACCGCCATCGCCGCCTCCGCCTTCTCCTCCACCGCCGTCGCCGCCTCCATCGCCACCACCATCACCACCACCCTCGCCACCTCCCATTCCTTTCTTCCGTCGCTCTTCATTGCGTTGCGAAGATCTTGGCTGGACGTTTGTCCCAAATCTTGGGCCAAGCGGGGTATGTGGCTCCTCTAGCATGCCGAGGCTCATGGGCGTACCTGAATGTCTGCAACGACCTCCGGGAGGGCCCCAGCCAACAGCTAATGGGCCGGTCGAGCGTACCTGCCTTCAGTATGCCCCTCGCACGGGTTGCCTGCCACCCATGAGATGGCGCGAGGCTGAGCAGGCATGTCGCAATCATGGGGCTCGGCTCTGCCTGCGGGAGGAGCTGCCCGCAGCCAAAGGGACAGGCTGCGGCCATGATGCACAGTACGTTTGGGTGTGGGAGGCGTGCCGCCACGCGCCCGCGGGACTGCCCATCGGACTGCACAATAATTCGGACACGTTTGTGGTGGCGCAGGGCGGAAATCATCGCAATTACTACTGCGCTGAGGATTGGCCGTTACCCGCTCGCCATTCTGTGCGATGCTGTGCAGATGCTGTTGCAGGCGACCCCCCTTCGCCACCGCCCGTGCCGCCACCACCACGGCCTCCACCAGAGCCGCCACCTCCATCACCCCCTCCTTCCCCTCCACCCTATCCACCCACTCCATCCCCACCTCCACCTAGCCCTCCACCATCACCACCACCTTCGCCGCCGCCACCCTCGCCGCCACCGCCCTCCCCTCCCCCACCGTCACCTCCGCCCCCATCTCCTCCGCCTAGCCCGCCGCCACCATCTCCACCCCCCAGCGAGCCGCCACAGTATTGCTCTAACGACTGCGTCACGCCCATGGGAACAAACGATCTATCGGTTGTCCTCGATGGAGTCTGCGACGATGGCGGACCGGGGTCGTTTTTCGATTTATGCAAGATCGGATCCGATTGTGCCGACTGTGGCACCCGAGACTACTTCCCACCCTCTTCGCCACCCCAGCCTCCCCAGCGCCCCCCCCCACCGCCACCAGCTTCACCATCGCCAAATCAGCTCGTTGGCACCGGAGACCAGCCTGACATCGCTGGCGACGGATTCAGTGAGGACCCAATTGATATTGCTGACCCCATCACCGACGGCAATACTAAAACTCCTCACCGGTTACTCACGGAGCCTCCCCCGCTGCCCGATCTAAATCTCGGTCAATATTTTGCAGGCGCGTTGGATGCGATCCAGGAAGCGTCAGGCGACCGTCCGCCGTTCCGCTATCTCGACTGGGAGCTCGTGCCCGTGAGCTTCCTGGGTAAGGGAGTCTCATACACGTCCGACTACATGGCCAGCAAGCCCGCTGAGATCCCGTCGCTTCCGTGGTACGGCTATTCCTTCGACGGCGAGACGTACGGCGTGTGGATGCGAGGGCCGAGCGCACTGCTGAGCCACGCCGGCTTCATGCTTGTCTTTCATGAAGGGACTCAAGTTGGTTGTCCGCTTCTCATGTCGTATCTTCAGCCCAAGTCAAAGCTCTGGCGATTGGGCTCACCGCCGTTTAAAGAATGCTGCGCTGACGGGGAGCTGAACCGCACGTGTCTGCCAGCATGGCTTCAGGTTGCGCTTGCGCCGAATCAAACATCGCTCCATGCGCCCGGTGTCTTGCACGACCCCGAGGGACATTTACCATCACGAGACGGCAATCTCTCTCAGCATTTTGCAATCTACTATTCCACCGCGCCGAGCACTGCTGAAGCGGGCCTCGCGTGCATTGGCCGCATCTCCGGAAGGTGGGTTGCTGCAGACGGCCTTTGCGCGCCTACCATTGAGTGGGAAGAGGATGGAGAACCCGTCTTGTGCTCGAACAGCGCCTCGAGCATGTCAGTCGGACACGAGGAGATCGCCGACGTGGCAGCGGGGACGAAGTACAATTCGACCAATTTGTGGAGGATCTCTTCGAATGGCGAGGCGCTCGCGCATGCCGCCGAGCCATTCTTTGGTCTCGATGGGTCGTTATACATGGTCTATGGAGCGCGAGCGCCGGGCGACATTCGTATTGTGCAGCTCAACGAGAGCAGTGGTAGGCTGCCTACAGTTGCACAGCCAGGCTTTTTCTCGGCGGGCTCGGATCGGGGTAGACCGTCGATCTACCACCACGTTGCCACAGGGCCCAACTTTCAGCTCGGCCCAGATCGTCCAGCTCCCTTCACCGAACGTGACGCGTACATCAGCGGCTCCATCCGCCTGCACGGACCCTCATACGTGGACGCCTCGGGCAACACAAGTGCTGACGACCTTAACAGCAGCGTGCTTTCTTCGCTGATCCAAAATGCGTACGTGCTGCCCAGGCTCAAGAATGGCACCGCCGAGTACTATCTGTTCGTGGAGTGGTTTGACGACGGCACGCTCGACAATCACACGAACACATCCCTCGCCCGAGTTTACGTTGGGCGGTCTACGTCCCCCATCGGCCCTTTTTATGATCGTCTGGGATACGACATGAGCCAGAGAAGCCGCGTGGTCATTGGCGCGCATAGACGTATCAGCATTGTGTCTGCACGCTGGGGCGCCAATTGCGATGGCGCGGGCTATGATGTGAGAGCAGTTGCGAAGCAGCGTTGTGAAAACAAGGAAACGTGCGACTGGGCGGTCAGCTACAGAGACCTGGTGCCTTTGGACCCTTTGTCGTATTCCGACTATGACAACCCACCAAGTTCAGCGTCCTCTGAAGACCAATACACCGATGCGCCCATCAACGTCCCTGACCACCCTGGCTGCCGACGCGCTCTCAACGTCACCTATCGCTGCCACAAGGGTTCTACAGTGCTCTACGAATCCGAGTTGAGAGGAGAAGAGAAGACTGCATTTTTGCCGGCCAACGCTTCCGATGGAGACGTTGTTCAACTGCGATGCGTGACGCCCGAAGCCGTGCTGTTGCCAGGTGGATCTCTCTTTGCCGACTCGCAACGCTTGGGGGGCAATTTGCACTTCCTCAGCCTGTCGCACACCGGAGTCTTTGCCTACGCTCGCGACGGATCCGTGCGTTTTGCGTTCACATTTCAGTACCAGACGAGTCGAAGCTCCATGCCCGAGTTCGGTGCGCGGCTCATCCGGTTCACCAAAGACGGTTGGCCGGTTCTCGACGAGGACACGACGAACGACTGGGCAAAATGTGGCGTGCCTGAGGCGACGTATTCGCGCATTGCGCCAGCCAGCTACTTTGAGCGAGAGGCCCACTACGACCCTGCTCACCGCGACCAGGCTTACTATGGCAGTGTCAGCAGCACCGGAACGCATTGCACATATCATTCGCAGCGCGGCTCGCACTGCGTCGGCAACGCGCTCCGAGCCACACATCCGCAAATCGGCTCGCCCGGTCCCGTGGGCGACCTGCTTCACGGCAGGATCAACGAGCAGGGCAGCCCTGGATGGTGGCGTGAGCAGGAGGATCACTGCAACCCAATGGTCGAGACGTATCTGGGCAGGACGCTGCAATGCACTCGATTTGCGGGCATCGGCGATCTGGACCCGACGGGGCACATCACGACGATGGAGCGCATCCGAGGCTGCCCAGAGCTCGCCTGCCAAAAGCACGAGGGCGAGTGCAAGAGGCTGGCGCAGCTCCGCGTGGCTGCTTGGGACACGCTCGACTTTTATGACGGTGGCGTACCAGTGGAGATCACTCGTCGGGGACGCGAGCCGGCAAGGATCCAAGTGGTTGCAAACTGCCATGCCGCTCCAAACATTTCTCGCATCAATCCTTCCTTAGCGAATGTGGAGGGCGGCACTGCAATCACCGTCTTCGGCACGGGGTTTGGTCAGCCTGCTCGCTGTAGATTTGGTTGGCGAGAGACGCCGGCGATCAACGTGACCTCGCATCAGATGGTTTGCGTCTCGCAACCGCTGAATTTGACGCACCCCGAGTCGGTCCCATGGACGCGCGCAAGGCTTCTACGCTACCCATTCCCACTGGAGGTCTCGATGATGTCGACCCAAGTGCTCGAGCGCACGCCCATGAGCGAGGCCGTCCGCGAGGCGCGAGGCGAGAATTTCACAAGCGCGGGTCGCTTCTTCGAGTTCTACAATCCTGGCAGCATCGTTATCTCCTTTGTGCAGCCCATGGGCGGGCCCTCGGCTGGATCGACGCACATCGACCTCCACGGTGCCGGATTCCCTAAATTGCCAGACGACCCGAATGCCGTGAGCAACGCACAATGCCGATTTGAGCTTGATGGTCGCCAGGTGCTGATGCCAGCGACGCACCACAACACGGAGCGGATGAGTTGCTTCACCCCCGCGTTTGCGCTGCCGCTCTTGGCATCCGAAGTGGCCACGGTGCAACTCACCTTCGACGGCCAGCGCTTCGTTGAAGGCGAGGGACGTGCCAATTATACGTTCTACTCGCTGCAGAACCGCAGTAACGAAAGCTCGACCGTCGCACAGTTTCCAAGCGTGGCCATCAGCGCAATCGACCCCCTCGGGGGCCCCTCGCGCGGAGGCACTAGGCTCACGCTCTTTGGGCGCGGCTTTGCCGCCCTAGACAATCCCAATCGATTTGTCCAGTCCATTTTCAACCATCAAGACACGAGGCTCCGCCCTCAACCGACGAGGCGCACCGTAGCCACATCAACCGGCACCCTCACGTACACCGAGTGGGACGACCCCGTCACAGACCCGCTTCACGATCCGTATCGTCACATAATCAGCCCCTCGGGCCTCTTTTGCTTATTCGCGGGCGTTGAGCCGATCGTGCCAGGGGCATACACTCTGGACGATGACCCGGTGCGGCGTGAATACGTCCCGGGCACCGCGACGGCTTCCGAGATCATGCACTGCGTGACGCCTCCTCATCCCGACTGGGAGTCGAACCCATGGGTGAACACTTCCGTGCCTCTTGAGATCACGCTGAATGGCAACCGCCATGAAGTCACTGACTCCGGTCTGATGTTCACGTATTATCGTGATGAGGGCTTCGGGCGGCCGAGGCTTTCGGCAGTCCAGCCGTTTGGCGGTCCCTTCGAAGGAGGCACTGCTGTCAATATCTCGGGCGCGTTCCTTAACAAGCTGACGCTCACAAGCACGCCTGTCTGCCGGTTTGGCAACGGAGTGGAGCAAGACACGGTGCCTGCGACGGTGATCGCTCACGGCGACGATCGGAGACGCGCGACTGTGCGCTGCGTCTCGCCACCGCTCAGCGATCGCGACGACAGAGTGGAGTTGGGGCAAAGGGATGTGAGCCTCAACGTAGCGCAAAACGGGCAGGACTTTCTTTGGCGACCGCTGCGCTTCAATTTCTATCGCCGCGATAAGCTTGTTATCAGCACATTGGAGCCATCGGGTGGACCTGTACTCGGAGGCACCACGGTTGCACTGCGCGGCCGTCACATCGGCTTGTCACGAGGCGGGGTGCGATGCCAATTTGGGCATTTTTGGGTTCCGGCCACCGTCATCAACGAGGATGATGTGCGCTGTCGCTCCCCCGCTCAAGCGCCCGCATTGACGGCAAACGAAACGTACGCTCCCGTCGCTGTGCGGGTCACAGTAAATGGGGATCCCGTCGCTCACTCCTACAGTCTGCGGCCATTCACTTACTTTGTGATGCCCGACGCGCTCGTCGTGTCTTCTATCCTTCCCGTGGCGGGGTTGGCGATGGGAGGTTCGGCCGTGACTGTCAAGGGGCGAGGCTTTCGCGATCTCGGCGGCGTGTACTGCACCTTTGGAGCCTCAGCGCCGGTGATTGCGGAGAGAACCCCGCCACCACCACCGCCGAGGCCGCTGGGTGGTGTTGACGGCAGTGTGCGCCTCGTCAACGGCGGAGGCCTTCTCAACCAGGGTCGCGTCGAGATTTACCACGATGGCCAGTGGGGCACCGTGTGCGACGACTTTTGGGACATGAATGACGCGCGAGTAGTCTGTCGGCAACTCGGCTTCCCTGGGGCGCTCAACTTCACGCTGCACGGTGCCTTCGGGCATGGCTCGGGGCCGATCTGGCTTGACAACGTGCGGTGCGAACCATTCGAAGAGCGGCTCGACCGCTGCTCGTCGCTCGGTTGGGGAGTGCACAACTGTGACCATCATGAAGACGCTGGCGTTATCTGCGCGCCGATGCCGACCACCTCGACGCCCAGCCCGCCACCGACTGACCCGCCCAGCACAGAGCTACCGTGGAGCCGCCTGGACGATTTTCAGCTCACGCGCAGCCCGCACGGTGCCCACTTGGACGACCTCGCTGCTTCGCCTCTCGAGCTGCTGCGCGGCTTCAACGAGAGCGAAGTCTTCAGCGAATTCGTTTGTCTTACGCCCTCGCTCGAGGAGGCGCTTGGTCGTCACGACCCCCGCGTTATCATCCGCACTGTCGAGCTCGTCATCACGCTAAATGGTGGTGACGCGTACAGCGCCGTGGGGCGCAACTTCACGTACTACATTGATTGAGTGCCCAGCAAAGTGCGACGAAATCGTTTTCGGTCTGTGGGCCATACTCTCAAAAGCATCTCTCAGACACTTTTCGTGAACCTTCAACACGCCAGTGCCGGGACCCCGCGACTTTTTGGGGGGCTTCACGACTTTCACGAAACATGTTGTGCGGATGTGCGACTCAGGCGTCGACCACGTCATGGAGCGCGGAGCGAAGCGGCCACGGCGGGCGGGCGGCGCGCGCACCGCAGCGAGTGTCGCCGCTGCTTCTGCTGCTGCGGTAGCGGGTGCTGAAGGCTGGCGGCTCGATCACGTGGCGCTGCTGACACGATCAGTTGAGGGCACGGTCGCAAAGCTTACGGAGGAGGGCACCATCGATGGTCATGTGGTGGGCCCGATCGAGACTTTCCCAGCTGAGGGCACACGGGAGTGCTACATTGGTGCCGCCTCTGGAAAGCTACTGCTCATGGAAGCCGTTGGTACGCAGGGCCCATACGCGCGTGCCCTGGCAAAGCGTGGGCCTGGGCTGCACCATGTGGCGTTCGCAGTGCCTGATCTGCAGTCGGCGCTCGCCTTGGGTGGCTGGCAGCAGCATGCGATCTGCGCAAAATCCGTCCCACGAGGGACTGGCTGGCTCTTCTGTCGCGGGGTCCCCACATTGCTCGAGCTCACCAAAGATACTCGAGGGAGCGAATTGGGCGGAGCTTCCTCCTCGATCGTTGAGGGGCTCAGTCTACCTGTCCCCGCTGAGTTGGCGCCGACAGTCGATCAGCTTGCTGCGTGTGGCCTGCGTTCGGAAGCTGTCGGCGGTGCGGTGCACTTGAGCATTCGCGGCAGGCAGATGCGCGTTGAGGAGTTGTGCGACATTCATCCGACCTATAAGGGGCGAGAGAGAAGTGTCAAGAGAGATGGAGAGAGAGAGATTTGTAACTGACCAGGCTACCTACCAATTGGCGAGAATGGTGTTGGGTTGGGCCCTTATAAACATGAAAAATAGTAGACCACTCCCCTTTGGGTCAAGGGGAGCTACTTTTTGTGTTACACGCAAGGCGGTGAGCTGACAGCTGCGACCTGCGTACACGGCAGCCGGACTGTCCGATGGCAACAGTAACCGGGCTGTACCCGCCGTACGTGGGTGACTATCGCCCGGTCAGCAGACTGGGTGGCAGGCTGGGCGGTGTCAGTGCTGTATTGCCTGCGGGTGACCCATTTGGCTGTGCTGCCTTGCCTGCGAGTGAGACTCGCGGCTCTGGTTGGGGCGAAGCATAGCGTTTCCACACCGGATGATTCGGACGCCTCAATCGAGGGGGAAGCAAATCTCCGATAAAGTTGAGCGCTACTTGCCGATTGATCATGAGTTCCATTTGCGCCTCGAGCTGCTCTCTCTCCAGAAGCTCCCTTTCCCGGATCTCTTCCATCTTCTTCGTCGCCTCGAGTAAAGCGGTCCGCGCCTGAGCGGCAGCATTAAGTTCCTTATAATTCCTCTTGATCTTTGATCCAGTCGCCCCGCCGGAGCGAATATTCTTCACATACTTCTCGATGTCGATCCCAGGATCGCCTCCTGTTGCGCGAACGAATCGTCGGAGTACCTTGCTGTAGGGTTGGAAGTACCTTGCTGCCTCATCTGCCGCTTTGTGATCCTTCGGATCGGCCGGTGCAGCCGCTCGGAAAGTAGCATCAGCCACGTCGTTGGTTGCTACCGCTGCTGCTGGCTCGTCGTCTGCTGCTTGAGCTTGCGCACCACCACCTGCAGCGACTGCATGGGGCGCAGCCACGGCGAGGGTTCCTTTGACCCTGTGATGTTGCAACGATGAAGATAGCTCGTCCATGAGGTTGTCTACGTTTTTGTCGTCGTTGAGCGGTGCTTTGGCACTCTGCTGCCGCTGAACTTTTCGTTTCGATTTCCTCTCTTGTGCGGTCTCGATGCTCGGTAGAAAACGATGGTCCATGACAGTCTGCTTCGGTGCACGCGAGGGGTCTCGCTGGTGTGTATGAAGCTGCGGGAGTAAACTCGCCTCCGTAGCGGTCTGCCCTGATGCACGCGCCGGCGAGGCCGCAGGCGATCGCACTCGTGAGCGGCCACCATACGTCGAGAGCAGTTGCTCGCTCTTCGAGGTCCGCATAAGCGCTGCTGCGGACAGATCCCTGTCACCCTCGAATGACCGTTGCACCGCACGCAGCTTGCCAGCGGAGCTCAGCGCGGGCAGCGCGGTGCTCCTTCGACCTGCACGCTGCAGCTCTCGAAGCTCATTTTCGAGCTCGATGTTCCGTGCCGCAATTGATGAGAGCCTAGTGCGTGCACCTCGCAGCTTGCTGACCAGCTCAGTTGCAGCTCGGAGCTTACACATTTCTTCTTCTGTAGCAGGACGTTCCTCAGTCAGCTTCAGCTCACGAGCAAGATTGCGCTGCGCCTCGTCAAGCTCTTGGGCAAGCTTCTCCTGATGTTGCGCGAGCTGCTCCACCGACGATAGCAGGTCGCTCTCCACTTTTCGCGCCTCCCCGGCGCGCCGGTCAACCGCCTCGCGTCGATTGTCTTCTAGCTTAGTAAGGATTGTCGATGACTTGCCAACAGACGTGGCCGAAGCGCGTAGGGTGGCACGTGCAGCCGCGGCTGCCTCCTCCTTGCGGATGCGCTCTGCCTCCGCTGCCTCCACCGCTGCACGTGCTGCAGCTGCCGCTGCTTCGGCCGCCGCCACCGCCTCCGCTGCCGCCGCCTCCGCTGCCGCTGCCTCTGCTGCCGCCGCCGCCCCCGCATCTGCCCCCTCGTCCGTAGCCGCCTCAACGGGTGTCTCTGCGGGCGGCGTGGCCGCCGCTTCCGCCGCTTCCACCGCTTCCGCCGCAGGCACCGCCTCTGCCGCCGCTGCCGCCTCCGCAGAATCCGCTGCCGCAGACTCCGCAGCCGCAGACTCCACAGCCGATGCCTCCGCCGCTGCTGCTGCCGCTGCCGCCGCCTCCTTTGCCACCGCCGCTGCCGCTGCCGCTGCCGCTGCCTCAGCAGAATCCGCAGCTGCAGACTCCGCCGACGCTGCTTCCGCAACCGCTGCCTCCGCAGCCGCTGCCTCCGCCGCCGCCGCTGCCGCTGCCGCCGCCTCCTTTGCCGCCGCCGCTGCCGCTGCCGCCGCCGCCGCCTCCTCGGCGCGCCGGTCAACCGCCTCGCGTCGATTGTCGTCTAGCTTAGTAAGGATTGTCGATGACTTGCCAACAGACGTGGCCGACGCGCGTAGGGTGGCACGTGCTGCCGCGGCTGCCTCCTCCTCGCGGATGCGCTCAGCCTCGGAACTCATGAAGCATCGACGACTGTTTCACTTTTGTTCTAGAAACGACGCCGACGGAACGCAGCTGCCTACATTATTCTTCCTCTACTGCCCCTGGGGCATGGGGCATGTTCCAGCTTTTTCGCACGAACCTTGAAAGCTCCGATGGATTCCACAGCCTACTACATGTAACAGGGTATTACCTGTTGCGAACATGTTCCACAGCCGACTACAGGGTCGTACAATCAGTTGAGTGCCCGATGCTCAGTATGTGGACAGAGTCGTCTGCACTACCCTTGGCCTGGCCGCTCGAGCGCTGAGGCGCATGCTCATTGAGCGCTCCCACGCCCAGAGCCGTGCCGATTGCTGATTGTCCCTCCGACGATATCGCGCGACTCATCGCGCGCTACCCGCCCGCCCGCCTTCTTACGCAGACCACATCACGGACTTCAACACACCGACCCGAGATGGCACCCAAGGTCGTTGACGGTGACGAGGAGGAAGCTGAGCCGCTCAAGAACGACGTCTTCGGAAGCGTCATCCAGACCATCAAGGGCAAAAGACTCCCCGGTGGTATTCGCAACTCGGTCACCATCTATGAGAATGGGGCATTGATTACGTCTCTGCAGACTTACGATGCGCCGGGTTGCGGCTTTAAGCAAGGATGCGTCCCTTATATGAAGGGATGCAGTGGCTCTCGCAGCTGTCCGATGTACTTCTGCACATGCTGCCCATTGAACGAGGCTCGCTTCATGATTCCCAAGCACCGCTTCATGGGTGCCTACCTCAAAAAGCAGATGTGCTGTGGTGGCTGCTGCACGTGCTGCGTCCCAACGCTTACCTCGATCATCTTCGAGCTGACGGACGACGTGGAGGTGATGTTCATTATGAACGGCAAGCTGAAGGATGAGGAGTACAACGCCATCTTCTCCTTTGTCTACGGCTCGCTCACGACCACCGGTCTTGGCGATAAGGCGCACGCGCTCGGCATTCTTGCGCATGACAATGTCATCTCGCAGCCGTCGGCCGCCTTCTCATTCTCTATGAATCGCGAGTAGGCCGGCATGCCTTCGGTGCCGGTTTCGTTGTGCTCAACAACAACAGAGACTCGGCACTGAACCATACCCGAGCCATGGGGAAAGAAGGGATGTACCGGGCGGGATGTACCGGGCGTGAACCCTTTGACCAGCATCGAGCGCGCGTGAAACGCGCGTGGCCGTCTGTGTAGAAGAACGCGAGCGAGCGGTTCGGTGGGTGTGATGCCGTGTGTGTGCGAGGCAGAGGGCGCCCAATGGCGTGCGTGCGCGAAGAGGGCGGGGCCTCCCGCGCACCCCAAAGAACGCCCCGAGCAGCGAGGCTGCCCCACCCCGGCTTTGTGTGCATGCGTCGCCGTGTGATACCATCCTTGCGCACCACGTACTCGGTGCCGCCAGCGCGCACCGCGTGGAACATAAGGGGGGTAACAAGCTGTTTGAAACGTGAAAACAAACGTTTGCACGTCGGGTCGTGTACCCGTAACGACTGCGAAATAACAATTTCAATTAACATGGGCGAGACCTACCACAAAGGCGTCAAGCTCCACGACCGAGGGGTCGCGCTTGCGACGAAGACGAGTCTCCGGCCTTTGGTCACAGCAACCGCCGCGTGCGTCAACTCGCCGCCCCATAGCAAGGCTGTGCCTGCCAGCGGACGCAAGGTCGCGATGGGAGCGGCCATGCCGCGGACCGCCTCTGCAGGCGTCGCCGTGGGCTCGTAAAATGCCGTGCCACCGCCTTCATATTCGGAGGGCGACGAGAGGGGCACCAGGAGCGTCAATGACTGCGCGTCGCGGTGCGGCCTGAAGTCGCCTCCCGCGTAGTACACGTTGATTGCGGGCTCACCGGCTGAGTAGCTGAGCGGAGAGTCAGGCGTGCAGCCACGGATGCGCAACCCATCGGCGAGAGCAGCATTCCGCGACTGAACCAAGGCGATGGCCCGGTGCACGAGGATGGTGGCGAGCTCCTGCACCTCGCTACCCAGTGAGTTCGAGCGGCAATCGCTCGAGAGCGTGTCGAAGAGCGGCGGCGCGTACAGATTCATGGGGGTGATTCCCAACGATCTTCCAAAGACTTCAATGCGGAGGCGCGACTCGCTCGACGTCAGCGGGTTTTGCATCTGCAGCTCGGCGGCACGCACGCCCGCCTCGCGCAGCAGAGAGACCTCTTCGGGTGTGCAGAATGCGGGCACACAGAGTACCGAGCGGCTGCTGCACACTGCCTCGGCGAGAGCTGCGTCGGTTGAGGACAGCACGGCACCACGACCCAGGGGTGCCTCATGCCAAGTGAGCGCCTCGAGTGAGGCGTCGTGCACGTGCTCGTCTGTGCGCGCATGCGGCAAGGGCGGCTGCGACAATGCAGGTAGTTCCTCGCCCCAGCCTTGCCGACCCAACTCGGCGGTCTTCTTCATGCATCGATCTCACGAACTCGGGAGGTGTGAATCTGGTGTGAATTCTAACCGAGATGCCGCAGATGACGATAGCAATTGGGCCTGGGTCTTTACCTACTTCTTTCATTAAGGTGTGCTTGCCAAGCGTAGGTCGCGAGGATTTCGTTGGCGACAATTTCGGCCTTCCAAGGGCGGCCTTCTTCCCCCAGAATTCCAGCTGTGGCACTACTATTTGCTGCCTTTTGGGGCAAACGATCGTCTCTGCATCGATACCATGGCACAATTTTGCGCCCGTCTCGGCGTTGTCGAATGGCGGTGCAGTGCTCTTTGAGCTGCCAGAGCGCTGTACCGTCCACGCATTGCGTCTCCACGCCCTTACGACTCTCAGTCTCACACTGCCGAGGGCCAAGCGAGTGCTCAGCATTTGCGTGGACTGTGGAGAGTAGGGAGAGAGGCGGAGTCCGCCATTCCGAACGATGGTGAGTGTCCGCAGTAGCGCGGCAGCGTCCACTGTAGGAATCCTAGCGCGGCAGCGTCCACTGTCACAGTGTGTACAGGCTCCAAGTAGCGCACCCAGATGGTACAAACGCCGACAGCTGATACACACGACACGCGTGAGCTTGAGTACTGCGTATCACTTATGTATACTTACAATAGAGAGGCAAGCTGCTCTACTGTTGAAAATCAGATTGTGTAGCGGCTCGGTTCTCAGCCGACAACCCTGCTCACGCATTTAGTTGCCCGCGTCATGGCAGATTGTAGCGGCCGATGTCACAATCCAAGGGAAAGCTCACCACCTCGCAAGGAGGGGTGAGCCTACTGTCAGCCACCCGTCTGGCAGCCACCTGTCTTCGGAACCGCCTTGGTACCCTCCATTTTCATATCCACTACCTTAGGCCCGCATTGGATGAAGGCAAACACGCCGGTGCCCGAGAGCGTCGGCGCCCAGCCCATAAAGTAGCGGACAGCGTCGATCGAGGTCTTGATGGATCAGTAAACGAACGTTCGAGCGCCCCCGCGATCGTAGACGGCAGGGAGCCTGAACTGCGGCCGCACGAGGGCTCTATGGAGTGCAGGCATCTCCTGGCTGAGGAATCGTGAGGGTCGTCGGCGGTCGTCTCGTGCCAAGAGTTTCGCGTTCGAGGAAGTTTGCCAAAGCAAGCACTTTGGACACCTATCCCTGACTATCTATCCTGCGCCGCCCGCTCGGCTTCGCGGCATCTCGCAAACCTTAGCCGCGTGAGGCCAGTGGCAGGCCCACCACCTGTACCGGGTGCACGCTGCGCCCCACGCACGAGTTTGCCGGCGCTTCGTTCACAGGAAGGTGGGGTCGACGTGGAGAAACATGGTGGAGAAAGTACGCGGCAAGAAAAGGCAAGCGGCGGAAGGTGAACTTCGATGTGGCGATTAATTAGGGCTCGATCCCATTGGGAGTCGGCGCGTCGGACACGGCTGCGTTCACAGACACGCCCTCAACACCGACGCTCGCCTCCAGGCCGGCGCATCGCGCCACGAGCGTGTGCCGTCGGGCGGCGAGCGCGGTGACGCGCACGCGCACGCGCAGGCGCCCGGGGTGATCGAGCGGCGGCGGCGTCTCGTCGGTGATCACGACGACTTCCATCTCCTCGGCGCTCGGCACGGCAGAGACGTCCACCATCTCCGGCGTGAGCTCGCAGGGGTTCCCGTACGCGTCCGCCGCGCGCAGCTCAAAGAAGCAAGGGCGACCCACGGGCACGGCGCGCACCGACGGGGCGCTCGGCACGGCGCGCAAGGGGAGTGCCCTTGAAGAGGCATCGACCATCGCGTCGATAACGGTTGAAGGCGTGCGTGGGGCCCCTGATCCAAGAGCCGCGGAGCCGCTCCCAGGGCCCCAATCCGAAAGGTCTTCGACTCCGCTGACGAGGCGCAGCCGGCCGTGGGGGAAGAGAGTCTCCGCCGAGGGCTCCATGATCGACCCGAGTGACGAATTCCAGGGCAGGCCGCTCCACCCGATGGGCGCCGTCGTGGGCGCCGTCGTGGGCGGCACGCTCGTGTCGAAGAGCGAGCGCACGGCCGGCGCGCACGGCGCCAGGTGCAGGCTATGCGGTGCGGCAGCTGCCACGTGGAGGCGCATCGCCTCCGCGCTCGGCACGGCGCGACCCTCGACGCTCATCGCCAGCTGGAGGGGGCCCGCGTCAACGCAAGAGAAGCTTGCTTCATAGGTCCCGTCGTCGACGTCGAGGACGGCGGCCTCGAGCACGCGCCGTGACGAGCGCACCAGCACGCGCACCGCGTGCCCTCCGCGCATGCATCGGTTCCCAAAGCTGTCCCGGCTCGTCAGCAGGAGAGTCACGGGCTCTCCCGCGATCACCACTCGCGCGCCCACGCTCGGACTGTGAATGGGTCGGACTGTGAATGCGCCCACGCTCGGACTGTGAATGGGTCGGACTGTGAATGCGCCCACGCTCGGCACGAGCCGCACGCCGCACATCGACCCATTCACCGTCGCCGCCAGCACCTCGATGGGAAAAGGCGAGCGCCCGATCGGTACGCCTCTGAGCGTCACATGCATCAGGTGCGGCCCTGCCACGAGGGAGCGAAGTGCGACGCAGAGGGCGCGCGGGGCGGTGGGCGCGTGGTGCGTCTGCCACGCGTGCGGGCTGTGGAAGAGGGTCAGCGCTGCCGCCGTCGTGAGCACGTGCGTGCGGGAGTCGCCTGACCACCCCGGGGGACACGTGGCCGGCGCCGTCGTGAGCACCCCCGGGGGACACGTGGCCGGCGCCGTCGTGAGCACGTGCGTGCGGGAGTCGCCTGACCACCCCGGGGGACACGTGGCCGGCGCCGTCGTGAGCACCCGCGCGCTCGTCCACGCCGCCGCCGCCGCCGCCGTCGTCGGTGCCGTTGACGTCGATGCCATAGTCGACGGCAACGAGTCGGCCCCCTGCTCTTCAGCTTCGTCTGCTTCGTCACCCCCCTGCTCCTCCACCGTCGTTGCCCGTTGCCGTTGAAGGCTCACGCACAGTCCATCGGCGAGCGCGGCGGGGGAGAGCTCACTTCCCGCGCCGTCCCTCGCGACCACCCACGCGAACCCAATTTCGCCTGCCGGCAGCGTGGAGGGGACCTGTGCGGTGCACGCGCTGCAGTCGATCGGCGCACACTCGACCACCAGCCGCCTCGGTCCGCACCCTAACGGAACCCATTCCACAACCTCGGCAGCGTCGCCGGCAGCCGCGACAGACGCTGCTGAGTGGGCCGATGACGCTGCTGAGTGGGCTGATGACGCTGCTGAGTGGGCTGATGACGCTGCTGAGTGAGCTGATGATCGCAGTTGCACAGTGAGCGAGTATCGGCCTGCGGCTGGGGCGGTATAAGCCGCCCGGTAGCGCCCCCCAGCCTCTTCGCATACGCTCACATGCGCCTCGGCGACGACCGACGTATCGTCCGCGAGCACCAGAGTGGCGCGAAATTCAAACGGAGCGTCGCAGCCGCCGCCGCCGCCGCCAGCTTCGCCGTCCCCGCCGTCCCCGGCGCCCCCGCCGCCGCCGCCGCCGCCGCCGCCGCCACCGCCGCCGCCGCCGCCACCGCCGCCGCCACCGCCGCCGCCACCGCCGCCACCGCCGCCGCCGCCGCCACCGCCGCCGCCGCGTCGGGAGCTCGGGAGGAGGAGATTTCCCAAGGCGTCGCGAGGCTCGATGAAGAACGTGGTGCGCTGCCCAGCTATGGCGAGGTGCGAGCCATCGCCCGAGATCGTGCATCTCGCAACGCAGATTGGACCAGGTCGCACCTCGCACAGCACCCTTGCGTCCTTCCGACCCGCTGTACCGGTGAGTGACGAAGCACCGGTCAGTGACGAAGCGGACGCCATCGGCCGCTCTGCCGCCGTGCCAACGGGCTCACCAGCGATCCATGCATGCACGGCGTATGTGGCGGCTCGGGACGTGAGGAAGCATCCTAAAATGGACGAGCCATCCTCATGTGGCGCGAGGCTGCATTCGACCGCCTCCGCCTCCGCCTCCGACTCCGCCTCCGCCTCCGCCTCCGCCTCCGCCTCCGCCTCCGCCTCCGCCTCCGCCTCGACTTCCAGTGTCCTCTGAGGCACCGGCGTCCTCTGAGGCACCAGGGCCACCCGCGCCGCATGCACCAGCTTGGAAGGGATCTCGCCTCCGCGCTGCAGCACGCGACGGGCCGCGGCCGTATCCGAGCGCACGGGGTTTCCAAACGCGTCGTGCATGCGCAACAAGACGTAGCCGCGCACGCCCGCGAGCAAGTGTCCATCCGTGCGCAACGTGCCGTCCGCATTCGCGCGCCCCAATGGCACCACGTGGCACGCCGCCGCGCAGGGCGGCGCATGCAGGATTGTGAGACGGAGGGGGGAGGGAGGCACGGGCGTACCGCCGACGCTCACCCGCAGCCGATAGGTCGCCGCGCGATTGGCCACGATGTGTGCGACGAAGCTGACGAAGCCATCCTTTGTCGTCGTCGGCTCGACCGGTACGCTGAGCCGGCGGAGGGCTGCCTCCGCCGGTGGCGAGGGCTCGGAGGGCTTCGAAGGGGCTCCGACGGCCTCGTCAATTGAGGTCGTTGAGGTAATTGAGCTAATTGAGGGCTCGGAGGGCTTCGAAGGGGCTCCGACGGCCTCGTCAATTTCGTCAATCTCGTCGATCTCGCCCTCATCGAGCTCCACGGTGACACGGACGGTCGCCAGGATGTCTCGATAGTACGCCGGGCTCGCTGTGGCCGCTCCAAACGGCCGCTTCGGACGAAGCTCCACCCGTAGAGGCTTGCCCGCGGTGCCGAGTGCCGTACTGAGCGCCCCCCGCTCGCCCGCGGGGACGAGCGCCGTACTGAGCGCCGCACGGAGCGCCGTCTCTCGTTCTGGGGGTGCGCCGTGCCCCGCGCGCAACCAGCCGTCGCGATCGCTGCCCACCACCTCAACCTTCCACCCGAGGGGATCGCTCCCGCTCGGCAGCACCGTGAGCGCATACACGCCGGGCAGCACGAACGCCGAGGCGGACGCGCCGTCCCGGGCACCGCCGAGCTCGACCGAGAGGTTGTACTCCCCCGAACGGCGCACCGTGTAGCTCAGCTCATAACGCCCGCCCGCCACGACGCGACACGTCACGCTCGCCTCCGCCTCATCCGCCGCATGGAGCAACTCTCGCAGGTCTCCGGGATCGGCGTCGACAGCATAGACGGGCTCTCCTACCTCCGCGACCCGCGGCTGCACCCGCAGACGCCAAGTCCGGTGCTCGCTCACGCTCACGTCCGCGGCCAAGTTGCCGAAACGGTCCCTCGCCTCGATTAGGAAGGTTGCTGGCCGACCGCTGATGGCGACGCGCAGACCGTCGCCAAGCACGCGGCAGGCGCCCACGCACAGCGGCCCCGCGCGCACGCGGCACAGCAGCCGACCAGCGACGGGGTGGCCCTTGATCCACGCACGCGCCTGAGGAGGCAAGCAATCAGTCGCACTCAGCATGCAAATCAGCGGCAATCAGCATGCACTCGCCTGGTAGAGGCCCGCATGCAATGAGGGAGGCACTCAGAGGCAATCAGCATGCACTCGCCTGGTAGAGGCCCGCATGCAATGAGGGAGGCACTCAGAGGCAATCAGCATGCACTCGCCTGGTAGAGGCCCGCATGCTGGCGCACGAATCGGACGGCGTACGAGCCATCGCGACGGTCCACGACGGTGCACGGCTGCTCATTCATACCGAACGCCGCAAGCCCGCACGCCTCGTAGTACTCGCTCTCGTCCAAAGATCCGACTCCCTCGGCGCCCTCTGCTAGTTTCCCTGCTGACGGTGAGACGCCGTCTTGGGCACACGCTAGTTTCCCTGCTGACGGTGAGACGCCGTCTTGGGCACACGCTAGTTTCCCTGCTGACAGTGAGACGCCGTCTTGGGCACACGCTAGTTTCCCTGCTGACAGTGAGACAGGCGCCACGAGAGAGGGTCATTAGAGAGAGTCATCAGCGGGTCCTCAGTGAGAATCAAGGGTCATCAAGGGAGATCGCACCTGCCCACAACTCCTGGGTAATCAAGGGTAATAAAGTTTAATCAAGGGTGATCATGGGTAATCAAGGGTCATCAAGGGAGATCGCACCTGCCGACAACGAGACAGGCGCCAGGTGCACTTTGAAGTCATCTCCGCCCGCCTTGCGCACATTGCCGTACCGGTCGCGGGCGAGCAGCCAGAGCAGTGCCGACGCACCCGCCTCGACATCGACCTCGTGCCGCGAGATCAACGTCCCTTCCGGCGTGATCACGACCATAGGAGACGTGCCCGGACCGATCACCTCCTCCCACGTGCCCGCCGCCGCCAAAAAGGTCCCCTTCGGCACCGACGCCGCCGCTGAAACCGCTCGACACGGCGCTGCCGCCAGCAGTGCCTGCAACGGCGGCGCCGCCGAAGCCGCCCAACTCGGCGCGCCCAGCACGACGTCACTCTGCGCTCCACCCGATGCACTCGGGGCGAGCGCCGTCGTGGGCGTCACCGTGCGCGTCGTCGTGAGCGCCCACGCCCTCTCGCCCGTCGCCGCCGGCCCGCCGCCACGTGCACTCGGCGCCGTCGTGAGCGTCGTCACCATGCGCATCCATGCCTCACGCGCCGGCAGCGCGCCCACCAGCTGGCAGCTTGCAGGGTCAGTCTGCTCAGGCACGACGGTGAAGGCCACCGGGGAGCCCGAGACAGCGCGCCCGTTCAGCCGCACGCTCAGCTCGTAGGTGATCGGCTCACGCGCCGCCGTGCACGCCTGGTACATCGGGTTGACGAAGCCCATGAGTGGCAATCAAGGACAATCAAGGACAATCAAGGAGCTCACACGCCGCCGTGCACGCCTGGAATCAAGGACAATCAAGGACAATCAACACACCTGGTACGCGCAGAACTTGACACGCAGACGCCCGCCGGACGCGTCGCAGCTCAGGACGTGCGTCCCTTCCACGGCAGTCGCCTGTGGCCCACGAACGATGTCCTCTCCACGTGCCGCCTTGGTCGCGGCCGTCGAGGCCGCTGCCGTGCGCGCGGCGGCGGCGGCGGCGGCAGCGGTGGCACCAAGATGCCGACGCCCGATGTGGACATGAACCTGATGAGGGATGCAATCAGATGCAATCAGACGTCATCAGTGGCACCAAGATGCCGTCGTCCGATGTGGACGTGAACCTGCTCGAGACGATCGATGAGGTCAAGTGGCGCTCGCGACGGCGCGTACGAGCATCAGAGGAGCCAGACCGCACAATCAACGGCGATCAACGGCGATCAACGGCGATCAACGGCAATCAACGGCAATCAACGGCAATCAAGACCTGGTTGAGGATCGACAATTCCGCATCCGCGTCTGCCGAGCGCTCGAGGCCGACGATGCGCAGCCGGAGCTCTGCCGGATGACCCGCGACGAGCACGGCGGAGCGCGCGCCGTCCCGGGCACGCGAGGCGGGCTCGGGCTCGTGCGTGGAGGCGGAGGTCGACGCGCCGTCCCGGGCGAGCTCGAGCCCCGAGAAGAGATCGAGAACGACGCACGAGGGGTCATCGATCGAGGGAAGCACCTCCACGCTATACGGCGAGCCGATCAGCGGCTCCATTGCCATCGCCTCACCCTCCATCGCCTGGCCCTCGGCAGAGGCGCAAAAACCGGCAGGGGCGCTGGGGGAGGAGAGCGCCGTGTTGGGCACCGCGGCACCCGACGGGTGCTCAATGTGCAGCAGGTAGCGACCGGAGCGTGGCATGGTATAGGCGACCCGGTACACCCCCCGGCCGTCATCGACCACAATCATCGAACTTGTCGCCTCCTCTGCCGACACGACCAGCGCCGCGCCCTCAATCTCGTGCGCGTCGATGTCGCCGCGGGCCTCGAACCGAAGGCGCCATCGTGGGCGTCCTCGCATGCTCACGCCGTCGCCGTCGCCGCCTCCTCCTCCTCCTCCTCCTCCTCCTCCGCCGCCGCCGCCGCTTCCGCCGCCGCCACCGCCGCTTCCGCCGCCGCCACCGCCGCTGCCGCTGCTAGCTCCGATGCCGGCGCCGACGCCGCCCCCATGCCCTGGCAGCTGGCTCGTGAGCAGATTCCCACACGCGTCACGCGCCATGATCTCAAATGTGGCGGTGGCCCCAGCAGCGGCACGATGAAGCCCCGTGCCCGCCGCGATGCACCGCCGAATGCATAGCGGGCCGGGAGTGACATGCCATTCGAGCTCACCTGAGGAAGTCGGCAATCAGGTGGTTCATGAGATGGCAATCAGATGGCAAGGCCGGGAGCGACATGCCATTCGAGCTCACCCCGGGTCGCCTCGCCGCGAAGCCATGCCCTCGCCCGGTACACTCCCGCCTGAGGAGGGGTGAGGCGCTGTGGTGAGCACATGCATGCCGTGTGCCCTCGCCCGGTACACTCCCGCCTGAGGAGAGGTGCTCTCGAGAGGCAATCAAGTGCTCTCGAGAGGCAATCAAGTGCACTCGAGAGGCAATCAAGTGCACTCGGGAGGCAATCAAGTGCACTCGAGAGGCAATCAAGTGCACTCGGGAGGCAATCAAGTGCACTCGGGAGGCAATCAAGTGCACTCGGGAGGCAATCAAGTGCACTCGAGAGGCAATCAAGTGCACTCGAGAGGCAATCAAGTGCACTCGAGAGGATCAAGTGCACTCGAGAGGCAATCAAGTGCACTCATGAGGCAGAAATTCGGTGTTGCACTCATCGCGCACCTGCGGACGTACGAACGATACGAGAGAGAGCCCTTCGCCCGTGGCGCGAATGCGCATGCTCGGCGGCGGCGCCGCGCTCGAGGCCGAGGCGCCCACGGGCGGTGGCATGTATAGCGGAGGCTCCCCCTCCGCTGCCTGCTGAGGCTCGAGCCGAAGGGTGACGTAGAACTGGTCTTCCGAGTGTGCGTCCTCGCGCAAGTTGCCGTGCTCGTCGCGCGGCGCGAGGACGAATCGGCCCTCCTCGCCCGCGACGAGCTGCACCGGCGGCAGCGGCGGCAGCTCCTTCAACGGCTCGAGCCGTCTCGAGAGCAGGAGAGCTCCTGCCTCGCTCTCGAGGTGAATCGACGAGGTGGACGGCACGGTGCGCGGCGCTGCCCGGACACGCACGCGCAGCGGGCTGCCCTCGATGACGCGGTCACCGAGCCGCACGGTGACGAGGTACTCCGCCGCTGCGAGCACCGGGCCCCATGGCAGCCGGACGCGCGGAGAGCCCATGACGTCGTCCAGCGTCTTGGCCACCTCGCCCTTCCACACACGCTTCAGGTCATAGCAGTCGAGCGCCTCGATCAAGAAGTGCGAGACCATGGACGGCTGCTGTGGTGCGCCGCGGAGGTAGCCCAGCTCGTGGTGGCTGCCAGCCGCCATCTTGAGGGTGATGACTCCGGTTTCGCCGACGAGGAGTGCGGTCTCGCCGACGACGGGATCATCGATCAGAGTGCATCGGCGCGAACGATTGGCCGCCAGCCACACCGAGAGTTGGTCGCGCATGGATGGGGCGGTGGAGTGCGGTGCATGGATGCCGCGCGCCGTGTTTTGACCTAGCTTCGGGGCGCTATACTGCGGCATGGCCGGGTCCACCCACGATTTCGCGCCAGGGCCATGCCGTAAAGGTCTGTGTGAAGTGACTTGGCCACCCTGGTGTGAATGTGAATGCGTGTCTATGAACTCTAACACACCCGCGACCTTCGGTGTCCGACACGACTCCCGACCGCAAACAAGCGAAATCTCAGGGATGCTTTTGTGATGAGGCTTCCGTGTCCCAAAACAAGCAAAGCTTGAAAACGCAACACCCCCGCTCTTTAGATCGGAGAACAGCCGCCGCTGTAGCACGCCGGCTGTAGTGCAGCCGAGCCCCCATCAGTTGCCCCCCGAGCACCCTTCGAGGCTTTCCTCCTCCTTTTGGCCGGTGGGACCGCAAATCTTGTTGCCTCGACCAGGGGCGTCGGCACCACACGCGGGTTGAGCTCCGGCGTTGGCGTGGACGGCGCCCGCGACGGCGCCCCGTTGGGCAGGCAACCCAACGGGAGACGCGTCGTCGCGGGTGTCCGCGCGGTGGCCGGCATGTCCTCGAGCGCAGCGTACACGACCGGGTGCGCCAACGAGATGCTTGGGCAATCCACGAGCTGCTCGAGCGCAAACGAGGATGCATCTCGCCCGATCTCCCGCGTGGAGGACGCATCTCGCCCGATCTCCTGCGTGATCAGGTACCGGGCGTCCTTCGACCTCAGCACGGCGCTCGTTGTGTTCCAAGCATGCGCGACGAAGGCGAAAAAGGTCTCGTGATGGATCGTGGACTTTTCGAGCAGCACCTGATGACGTAGGCAATCAGATGGCAATCAGATGGCAATCAGATGGCAATCAGTGGACTGTTCGAGCCGCACCGTCCGGAGCGCCGATCGGGCAAACGAGCGGCTCCAGCGCATGATCGGAATCAGCACGCCGCCAACGGCCATCGGAGGAGAGACAGCGTCGCGTTGGGCGTGGACGAGTCGATTGGTACCGGTACGTTCGACCGACGGTTCATTCGAGTGCCTCGCGGCGATGAGATCATCATGGGTGCCCTGGTACGAGGCCAGGAAGGCGTCCGTATTGCGCACGTACACGTCGTCCTCGAGCACCCACGCGTATCTGACGTGGTGTGAATGCGCGAGCCAAATTAGGGACGGCAGGTGACGTAACCGCTGCGAGCGGCCGCCAAAGTCGCCGAGCTGGCCGTTCCCGCCAAAGGCTGCTTCAATCCGCGGCAGGTCTTGCGCCTTGTAGCGCGCGCCAGCTGCCTCGATGGCCGCCACATCACGCCGAAGCCTCGATTGGTCGGTCGTGCCTTCGTCGTTGAACACGTAGACGGGTACCGAGCTTGTGTTGACGAGGCGGCGGAGAAGGTGCAACTTGACTGCGCTGATGGGTGAGGCGGAGGCGACCACGAGGACCGTGTCGCTGCCTTCTCGTTGTGGCCACCTCGCGGCGGAGGCGGCTGCCGGATCATGCGCATCTACCAGGCAGTTCCAAAGCTCTGCCAGTGCGTAGCGCTGACCTCGTGCTCGGTGCTCGGCGTGGCATCCACACACTTCCGGCCAGCTTTTTCTCCCGTCATGGCAGGCTTCGCTCTCTTCTCCGTCGGGCAGCCAGCGATGCGGCAGAGCTGTCAGAGCTGCATCTAGGGCAGCCGGCGAGCAGCATGAGGGCAGGTGCAACCATCGCCGCCTCGCCCAGTAACTAAACGACGGATCCGTCTTGCTGCTCGAGCCGACCAGCGCAGACACGCACATAGCGCGCATGGCCCAACCAGTCGCCGCGCACAGCGCTCCGGGATCCGTCACCGCGTGGGGATCGGGTTGGCTTTGCAGTTGCCCCATCAAATGAGCGCCCACCGCAACCAAGGGACTCACACTCGGCTCTCGGGGACCGCGGCCGCGGCGCGCGCTGCGGAATTTCGCCAATGAAGTTAAGACAAGTGAAGTCTACGCGTCACCTCCAAATAACAACTCGCAACCACCCTGCACCCACCGAGCGCCGTACATGTTAACATAAATGCAAGAAAACAGAAACCGAACGTGCTTCAAGGGGCGGAGCAGCTCCTCACGGCGCATGTCGGCAATTGCATGTCGGACGCCGAGATCGTGGCCGCGTGAGTCTGTAGTCTCGAGCCATTCCCCCACACGCACACCACACTCCTTCAATACGGTATGGTGGCTTGTTCTGATGAAAATCAACAACAACAGTAACAACAAACCGAAACCGACGCACCGACAGCCTTCGCCTACGCCTCGGCCGCGCTCGTGCCGGGTCGCATGAGCACGGCGAAGGCGCCGTTGCACAACAGCATCAGGGCGGCGGCCAGCCAGAAGGCGGCACGATGCGAGACCGATCCGAGGAGCCCGAAGAGCACCGGCAGGAAGAGAAGGGCCACGTCACCCACCTGGTTGTCGAGGGACGCGCGCGCCCCCCGCTGCTCGCGTGGCGTCACGTCGAGCGCAAGCGCCGTGTAGGCTGTGATCAGCAGTGCTTCGCCAACAGCCCAAAGCGCCCGCAGCACAAAGTAGCGTAGCCGAGTCGTCGCAAACGGCATGCAAGCGACCCCAAGCGCTGAGGTGAGCGATCCGACCATTGCAAGCCGGGCGCGCCCGAAGCGGTCGGCGAGCACACCTGCATGCAATTAGGGAGGCACTCAGCATGCACGGAGGGAACGCACTTCGCATGCAATGAGGAGGCGCTCAGAATGCAATGAGGCCGAGCATACCGGCGAGCGGCGAGGCGAAGAGCGACAGGAAAGTCACGAAGGAGTACAGGCGGCCGAGGTCGGCTGCATCCGCTCCCCACGCCGCGCTCGCGTGGAGCGGCACCTGTCAGCATCACGTGCACGGGCCAGTGTCAGAGGCAATGGCGCTCGGGGTAGCGCGCGTTGAGGCACTTGGAGAGGCCCTTCGCCGTGATGAAGGAGTAATGATTGAGTAATAAGGTAATGAGGCACTTGGAGTGGCCCTTGGCCGTGAGGATGCACGAGGGCGAAGACAATCAGTTTCAATCAGTGGCCATCCGCGGCCTTTCAGTGGCACTCAGTCGGAGAGCGCACGATGGTCAGGATGAGCGAGAGCCCGCAGAAGAACGAAAGCTTCATCGCGAGGAGGGCCACCTGCCGACGGTCCGCAAGAAGCGCCCGATACGACGCGATCGCCCCCTTCATGGACCCGACGAGACCCACGCCCTTCGCAGTCTGCAGCCCGTATTCCGACTGGATGCCGCCGACGGCGCCGACGACGCCGACGTTGCCGCCGCCGCCGCGCGTCTCTGGGAGAAGCATCTTGAGCGGCGTGGTGAGCAAGAGAACCGCCGCCAACACCTTGAAGGGCATCGTTGGGTCACCATACCGACGCAAAAGCCTGCCGCCCAGCTCGGCGCTGTGGTGAGCACTTGCATGCAAGGCAGGTCATCGGTGGCAATCAACGTACCTGCCGCCCAGCTCGGGCCCCAATGCGAATGCGAGGAAGCCGACGGCCTGGATGAGGCCGAGCAGCCGGCCCGAATGCTGTGGGAACTTTCCCACCACGTCCAGCGTGTACGCCTGCGTCGAGCACGCGGAGCTCGCCGAACCGACGCCGATGAGCAGGCGCGGCAGCGCAAGCTGCCGGAGCCCGCTTGCAACGGCAGTGCCGTACTGGCCGATGGCATCGAGCAGGCTGCCGAGCACGAGCGCCGGCTTCCGGCCGACCACGTCGATGAAGTAGCCCAGCGGCAAGTTGAACAGCAGCTTCGTGAGCTGCGGCAGCGCTATGATTAAGCCCACGCCGCCCGCGCCCAGTCCGAGACCAGAGGCATACATGGGAAGTGCGACGATGATCATGCCCACGCCCATCTGAATGAGAAGCGAGCACGAGAGCAACACTCCCAATTGTAGCTTCGTCGTGCCATCGAGCACGAGCGGTCCGGGCGTGCCCGTCGAAAAGGAAGTGCCGTCGCGGTCCATCGTGCTCATCGGCATCGGCACTTCCTTTTCGGTGGCCTTGGCGGCAGCCAGTCGTGGTGGCACGATGGCTCGCGATGATGGAAGGCGCGCATGGTTAGGGAGGGTGCACGCTCTGACATGTTGAGAAAGGTAGCCCGTGACGCCTGCGGTCAGTACGAGAACAATTCCGACCATGACGCTAAACGAGTATGTCTCGAAGAGCTTCGTCAAAAGACGATCGCGCTGACTGAAGGCGCGAAACTCCGACGCTGGCTCCGAAGCTTGCTTGACTTGACTTGGTTTGGACTCCTGGATTTCGCCCAGGTCGAAGGTATATGCTGCCGAGCGCGATGTCGACGTCCAGCGCGGTCGACTTTGCCAAATCGCTCGCGTGCACCGCCACCAGCTGCTCGGTCGCTGATTCGCTCTGCCTACCGCTCGACATGCTCAAGGTGCGCATGCAGCTTCAGAATGAGCTCGCGCCACCGGGCGTGCCGCGGCTCGACTTGGCAGCAATGGCGGTGCACGTGGCGCGCACTGAGGGCGTAGGCGCCTTCTACGTCGGCTTGCCTGCGGCCGTGATGCGCCAATCCACGTACGGCGGGCTGTGCTTCGCGTCCTATCCGGTTCTGCGCGATGCCTTGTCTCCGAGTGCGACCGCGGCTGATGCGCCACTCAGGGCCCGCATAATGGCGGGAGCCTTGGCCGGCGCGAGCGCAGCCGCGCTCGCAAACCCAACCGACGTGGTCAAGGTGCGGCTTCAAGCGGATGGCCGGCTGCAGGCGCTCGAGGGTACTCCGCCGCGCTACTCGAGCACGGGGCACGCGTTCGCCGCGATCCTACGCGTCGAGGGACTCGCTGCCTTTTGGCGCGGCACGTTGCCCAACGTGCAGCGTGCAACTGTGGTGAATGGCGCGGGCATTGCCGCGTACGACCACTCCAAGCAGACAGCCAAAGATCTGCTCGGCGAGGGTGACTCTCTCGGCGCTCGGGTCTCCGATCGGGTCTCCAATCGCCCTGCATGCAAATGCTCACCACGGCGCTCGTCTCTCCCAACAGGTGACTCTCTCGGCGCTCGGTTCGTCGCCGCCCTTGCGGGAGGAGTGGTGACATCCTTGGCGGGCACGCCCTTTGATGTGCTCAAGACCCGGATGATGAACCAGGGAGGGGGCATGCAAGCCAAGTACATGGGCACGCTCAGCTGCGCGCTCGCCACTGTGCGCGCAGAGGGAGTGCTCGCTTTATGGAAGGGTCTCCTGCCCGTCTACTGCCGGCAGGCGCCCTTTAACATGCTGTGAGAGATTCGGCGGCGCCCGGGCATCGAACCGGCAGCTGTGCTGCCCCAGAGCGGCTCGTTGCGGCGGCGGCGGCAGCCCACATTGCACCTGCTACACTCGTGCTGCACCTCCGTAATCGTTTGCGTCTCGGCTCTCGCGTGTGAGCGTGCAGGAATTACCTGATCATGGAGCAGCTGACGCAGCTTGTGCTGGGCAAGAGCGGCTATTGAGACTACGCCACTCGATAGGTAACAAGTACACGATAGGTCATAGCTAATTCGGGCGGGGAACTTTACTTACTAATTTTTCGCTGGTTAGTGGTTTTGAATCGCGTTTTGACGGTTTTAGTAAAGGGTGTCGTCGCTTATGAATCGATATTTTGGGCGCCCGCCGCGTTTTGACGCCGCGTTGCTTCGGAACTTCTTCGCTTGAGCGTTGAGGGGTTGGCGTGAGCGTCAACGAACGCCCGAGTCCCGATGTTCTTATATTGCTGCATTTTTTTACCGCGTATATTTTTATATAATTATATATCTGAGACATGTATACACCCGGCCCGCGGAATCGTTTCGTTTTTTCGTTTTAATAACGGTCGTCGATCCGAACGATTCAGCATACACGCAATGCCGTCCCCACACATATTCTCCAGTCCCCTGACCTACACCCTGGGAGATCTTCCTGACCGGTGGACCTCACAGGCGAGACAACATCCGTTGCCGATTGCGACACTCATCCTGGTAGTGACTCGGTATGCAACAATGCAAGGAGCGTCGGCCTCGCGACGATCTCCCATGCCACACTCAGCAGCACCACGCAAGTTGACTTGAAACACATAACTTGTTCTTTCTACTAGTCCGTCCGAATGCGTCCCCTGGTTGTGCACGTTGATGCGCATGAATGCTCACACCCGGTGTTCGAGCCGTTTGACTGTCACGATGAGATCCCTCTGCTCATTGTATGTGAATAGGAGAAGCGCCGAGTCATTCTCTACACGGCTCAAGTAGTTTCGTGCCGAGAAGAGAGTTGCTAGATGGCCGCCGTGCATGAATTTGGCTCCCTCGGGCACATACTGATGTGAGCGGACGACCATCTTCAGGCCCTCGCGTGCGCAGAACCAGCGTGTCACGTCCGCACCAAACCCAGGGATGCCCCGGCCCACATGCTGCATGTTCAGGCCAGGAGCGTTGACGCGGTGCACACCTTGGGCCATGACCGCATCTGAATCAGCCGGATCGCTCCACAGGGCTTGGAGTGCGCATGGAGGCGCATTGGCATCAGTTTCGACGTCTGGCAACGGCCGTCTGACAGCGGCGAGGTCGTCGACCGTCCAGCTGCCGTCGCCGATGCCTCCGTGAAGCACGAGCACCACCCGACCGACGCGTGCGGCGAGCGGAAGCCAATCGAAGCTCGCGTGGATCGTCTCGTACACCATCAGCCCACGATCGGGGATCGTCGAGAAGGCTGGATGGTGCGTCACGTGATGGTGGAAGCCATCACGGCCCATGCCAGTCGACAGCGAGCGGAACTCATGGTTGCCGCGCACAAGAAACACGCGGGCTGGGTAAAGGGTCTTGAGCGCAAAGAGCAGCACGACGACCTCGAGCTGGTGCGCGCCGCGATCGACCCAGTCGCCGTTGAAGACGTACGAGGTCGTCTCGATGTCGCCGCCGTGGTGCGAGGGGAAGCCATACCGGCTAAAGAGCATCAGAAGGTCGCGAAGCTGCCCGTGGATGTCTCCGAAGACCTTGGCCGGTGCAGGGACCTGCACGACCATGGGCTGGGCTGTCGCGATGCGCTGTACATCGTAGCACAACCTTCCAATCATATGCACAGGCGAAAGGTGCGGTGGCGCCCCCCTCAGCAGGCGTTCGAGCGCTGCGCTTCCAGGCATCCAGGTTCTGTGGTCAACGTCGGGCTGCGCGGAGATCTCATTCGAGAGCGCCTGCGCATTCTTGACCACGAGCTCCGCGATTTCGAAGCGTTCGGTACCGCGAGGGGCGGCAAGCGCCCCGCGCCAATCGTCTCCGGCTTCGGAAAGCAACTCCGGATCCAGACGCATCTCCGGAGCTACCGCAGCGGGCCCCAGCGGCAAGCTGATACCCCGCTGCGGTAGCAAGCTTATAGGCGGAAGCGCCTGGGGCATGAACACGTGACGAGAGTCCACCCTGAGGGAGGGCATGCGCTCAGTCGCTGGTGGATCAGCGATGTTGAGACTGGCCCGAGTCATCAGCGTGCCTTGCTGAACCGCCTGGAAAAATTGGGCGTATGTCATCGGCGCTGCCGTGTCGTCCCAAGGCGAGCCCAGGGTGGCCAACACGCAGTCCACATGGGAGGAGCGACCAGAAAGATCGCGGACTAGCGCTCGACGAGCTGCCGCGTTGAGCTCGTTGTCCGATGACATATGCGTGGCGAAAAGCGCGCGGCATCGAATCTCGATCAGATCGTCGTTTGCGGCGTCGCGGGCGGGGTCAAAGGTCTCGAGAGCACGACGGAGCATCGCGAATTCGTGACGGTTAAGCAAGTAGGATCCGTCGACGTCAGCAGCCTTGAACGCAGCACGCAGTGCATGTGCGGGCCAGTCGGGCACGCGCTGACGCATTATCGCCTGAAATCGGGCGCTGTCGATGGTTTGTTCGCCGTCTGCTGGAGATGGTGTTGCCACAGCCTCGAAGATGATGCAGGACTCCTCGTATTCTGGAGAGAGGCTGCCTTGAAAGTCTCTCAGGCCCGCACGGATGAGGCGGTCACGCCGTTCATCGACTGGGCTCTCAGGCATCGGTCGCGGTGGCGGCCTCGGTTCGAGCGCGCCGACAGGACCGAGGTTGAGCATCGGGTCGGATTAAAGGGGCGAAAGAAGAGCAACACACACCACATGCTCGGAACAAAAGTCAAGTCAAGCACGTCAAGTCAAGTCATCTCCGACCCACTCCCTTCCACCACGGCCGTCGGAGCTCATTCGTTAGGCTTCCGTAGGGTTGTCTGTGTTGTTTATGTATAGACTTGACTTGACTTGACTTGACTTGAAGTCCTATCTCACGCGCTACCGGAACGCGCGCGAGTCGGTGGGTGGGTTGGTTTTGAGGGGGTTCGGTTTGTGCGGTTCGTGTGTCTGTCCCGTGTGTCCCGGCTCCCCCCGGTGTCTTTTTACCGGAACGGGCGCCCCCGTGGGCGTCCACTCAGGAATTCCCCACAGAGAGGGCTCCTAAATGTTGTCATGTGACTCGCGTAAGGGGAGCTGTCCCTTCACACACAAGCGTTTTTGATTCACACCCTCGGTGAGAGCTTCTTTCCTCCAGTATGATCTCTCGCCTCGTCAGGCCCTCGGCCAAATCTGTCCCGCGCCGCTTGGCATGGCGCATGCCGGCGCGCCTCCTCTGCGCCTCCAAATCCTCGGTCGACGACCCATCGCTCGCTGGCGCCTTTGGTGCGCTGACAAACCTGGCGGACGCGCGCCTTGGCAGCAAGATCCTTTTCGCGACCGACGAGTGGTTCGCCACGGCCGACAACATGATCAAGGCCACACCGCCCGTATTCGACCCGGAGGCCTTCTGCACGCAGGGCAAGGTGATGGACGGCTGGGAGTCGCGCCGCCGTCGGCTCCCCGGGCACGACTGGGCGCTCGTGCGCTTAGGCGTCGCGGGCTTCGTCCACGGCCTCGAGCTGGACACGGCGTACTTTACGGGCAACCAGGTGCCCGCGGCGCGCGTGCTCGCGGCCTCGATCGACGCTGCCGAGGATGCGAGCTGGCTTGGCCCTCCGCGCGCCGACCTGGGCGTGCGCGGCACCTGCGCCACGCCCGACGAGATCGCCAAGGCGCGTGCGCGCGTCGAGGCGATCGCCGAGTGGCACGAGCTGCTGCCGATGATGCGGCTGCGGCCGGGATACGTCAAGGACGGCCAGTCGGTGCATCGCTTCGCCACGCCGCCCGCTCTCGCCGCGAAGCGCGTCACGCACTTGCTCGTGGATGCGCTACCGGACGGCGGCCTGGCGCGACTGCGTGCTTGGGGAGTCGTAGCGCGCCACTTTGCGTCCGAGCTGGCGGGGCCGGCGGTGGGGCCGATCGACCTGCTGAGCGCGCTGCATGGCGGGCGCGCCGTCGGCTGCTCCAACCAACACTACGGCGAGCCGCGCAACCTACTGCGCCCGGGTCGTGGCGTTCGGATGGACGACGGGTGGGAGACAAGTCGCAATCCGCACCGGCCGCCGGTGATCATCACGGACGCGGCGTCTGGGCTAGTGCACATGCCTGGAGCGTCAGAGTGGTGCGTGCTGCGGCTGGCGGCGGTCGCGGGCAATCTCGAGCGCATCGAGATCGACACGGCGCACTTTCGTGGCAACTTTCCAGAGTCTGTCCTTGTCGAGGCATGCGAAGCGCCGCATGCAACTTCCGATGCGCTCCTCGGCGGCGGCGGCGGCAGCAGCGGCGGCGGCGGCGGCCATCGTGGTGAGGCCACGGAGAGTGTCGAGTGGCGCACCCTCCTTCCACGCACCAGGCTCGGTCCCGATGCGATTCACACCTTTGGGCGCGATGCCCTCGATCTGGAGCGATCTGGATCACGGCGCATCACTCATGTTCGAGTGACCATTTTCCCAGATGGTGGCATCAGCCGCGTGCGACTCATCGGAACGGCTGTGGATCCCATGCCTCCCGTGGGACCCAAATAGGGAGAGGCCGCGGCGTCCGGGGGCAGCACCTCTGCCACCGCACCCGCCGCCACCGCACCGGCCGCCACCTTCGATGGCGACAAGCTTGCACAGGCGCTCGAGACGGCGCTCGGCTGGTCGGCGAAGCAGGCACATATCTTGACGGGCGGCGGGAGGGCGGAGGGTCTCTATAGCGCCGCTCGCGGCTACCCTCACGCGGAGGATGAGCTGCCTCATTATCATCTGCAGCGGGATTCATCGCGATTGGTCTTTGCAGCATGGGCGCTCGAGGCTCGCGCCGGCGTCGCCACCTCACCAACGGCCGCAACGGTCGCCACCTCACCAACGGCCGCAACGGTCGCCACCTCACCAACGGCCGCAACGGTCGCAGCTGCCTTGGAATTGGCTGCTGCTGCGGCGGCGCCGGCGGCGGCAGCTGATCTGAAGAGGGAGCCCCCACCGCCCCCACCCCCGCCTGTGCCCCTGACCCCGCCGCCGCCTCAGCGCATGTGCCCGCCTCCGTGGCTCGCGGGCGCTTGGTCGCGGCCCATCTTTGCAGGCGGCGGTCTCATCTCCACCGACGCCGATGAGGCCTGCTTCAACCTGGTGACTCTCGGCGGACCTTTCGTGGCCATTCCGAGTGCATCTGATTGCTCTTAATTGCGTCCGATTGCCTCCCTCATCAGGTGACACTCAGCGGGCCTTTTGTGGACATTCGCATCCCAACGGCCAGAGACATACTCCTCGGACCGCCTTCACATCCCAGGTGGCGAGCCGTTGATGACCATTGATGACCTTTGATGATCATTGATAACCTTTGATGACCTTTGCATCCCAGGTGGCGAGCCGTTGCGGCGGCGGTGGCGGCGGGGAAGACCCGCCCCCTCTCTCGTCTTTCCGATGTGGAGGTACGCTTGCACTTCACCTGGCGCTTGCTGATCGCCCACTGATGGCCACTGATTGCATATGATTACCTCCCTCATCACCTGGAACTTGCTGATCGCCCACTGATTGTTTGATGAGAAGCTGATACTCGCATTTGGATGGCCGACTGATGACGATTGATGACGCCACTGATTGTTTGATGAGAGGCTGATACTCGCATTTGGTTGGCCGACTGATGACGGCTGATGACGGGGCATCATCCGAATGTGCAGGTGCGCTTGTTGAGTCGTCAGCATGCCTTCGGGGGCTTCGCGCGCTTCGGACCGCCACTGCCGCCACCGCCGCCACCGCCGCCACCATCGCGGCCGTCGCCGCCGTCGCCGCCGTCGCCGCCGTCCGAGGCGTGTGTGTGCACCCGACACCACGCCATCGACTGGAACTTTGTGGGATCGCGCCGCACACGTCCGAACAAATGGCGTATTCGCCCGGTGCGGAGCGTCGAGACGACCGACGAGGCGTCCGGCGAGGCGTCCGTCGACGTCTGGGACGAGCTCTCCTTTGCCCACGACGAGCACGGCGCGCCCTACTACTACGAGAAATGGTCGCGACGCCCCGAAGGCTACTACGCTGATTGCAATCCGATGGCCATTGATGGCCACTGATTGCATATGATGACCTCCCTCATCAGGTCGCGACACCCCGACGGCTACGGCACACCTTCGCTCGCGCTGCGCGCCGCGCCCGGTACGGCGCGCGACGCGCTCCTCGTCGTGTGCGGCGACCACTTCGCATATGTCGTCTCACGACCCATTCACACCGCCGAGCTCTCTCCTTACGGCCGCTCACTCGCCGAGGTGCTCGGACGGCCCCGGATGGCCCCTGATGGGCTCTGATTGCCGCTAATTGCCTCGGCTCACTCGCCCAGGTGGTCGATGAAGCGCTCGCGCGCGGCGCTCGAGACGTAGCGGAGGCATGCTTGCTGCTCGAGGCGGGCCATGGACGTCGGAGCTCCGGCTGGCAGATAGCGCACTCCCTTCAGCCGTGGCGCGTCGGAAGCTCTCTGGTGGACGTCTTCGGGACGTCTTTGGACGGCGGTCTCAAAGGGAGAGTGACGATGCTGCACGAGCTGGAGGCGGCCTGCGCCGACGGCTGGTCGGATGGCGCGCGGGAGGAGGTGAGGATGGGCGGGATGGTGTTCGAGGTGCTCTCTCACGGGTCACGGCTGACATCAGACGCGTGAGTCGACACAGAACGACAGTCAAGACGTTCAGTATGTTGCATGTGTGTCTGTGTGTCGACTGTGATTTTGAGTTCGTTAACAGTTGATTTTGGAACGCAGGTGCATGGAACGCGAGACGATGACGGACGTGCATTCGCATTGCGCGCACAAGGCACATCAGTCAAGTTAGTCCGATCAGGGCCGTTGGATGCGCATCACGGGTCACCGCAGTCCGCACGCTCAAGTACCGCAGTCCGCACCTCGCACAAATATGGTAAGCAGAGTGGACGAGCCGGGGGAAATCAAGCCGGGGGAAATGCGCGCGCGCGCACAGCGTCTTGATTGGCCATGCGGCCAAACGTACGGAACAGCAGCATGCGCTCGTCGAGGCGGTGGCGGCAGCAGCAGCATGCTCTCGTCGAGGCGACGTGCGTTGAGGCGACGGTTGAGCAGCTGCCGTAGTGGAGGCGGTGGTTGTGGCGGCAGGAGTGGCAGGAGCGGCTGCTACCCCGTTGGGCTCGTTCGGGGCGGCCGCGGCGGCCGCGAGCTCGTTGGCGAGCTTCAGAATGAGCTCCTTCTGTGGGCCGAAGAAGTAATCCTCGTTCGTGCACGACTAACAAAGTCGAGATTGCTGCCGAGCGTGGCCTTGCATTCCTTCACGTACTCCTCGGGCACCTCGGCATCCGGAGGATGATCCGGAGGATGATCCGGAGGATGATCCGGAGGATAACCAAACATGCTGTGCACTGCTTGGGTCAGCTCGTCGCTGTTCGCAAATGGCCGCACAGCTGGCCGCAAAGCTGGCGCCGCTGTCACCGCTGACGTGCTCAGTGGCGCTGCTGAAGCCGGTGAAGAGCTCGAACCGCCCAGGTCGTCGGCGGGACGAACATTTCTTTTACCGAGGAGCGACGTGATTGTTTGCACCTTACCAAGGGTTAGCCTCGTCGAAGGCCACTTTTTGTTTCTTGGGCCGACCGCCCAGTTTGGGAGATTCAATGCTCGTAGTGCCAATCAATTGTGCAACCACGCCGGCCTTGGCCTTGGGCGGCATGCCATGAACCTCAAAGAGCTGCACCTGGGGCCGCGCCCAAGAGCGGCGGCTCTGACCCGGCGCGCGACCTCATCGTTTCGTCGTGTGGGAAACTTCCCCGAGGCAGCCGTGAAAACCACGAAACTAAAAATACCACGCATACCAATACCACCGCATACCAGTGCCCGAAAAAACCCCAAAAGTGGTATTTACCACCCAAATACCGGGAAATAGACAACACTGATCTCCAAGCAATTAAAACAGCGCGCAGATCGAGGCGAGACAGAGTCCCGGGAAGCCAGACCACATGAAGCGGTGAAATATATATGTTGTATGCGTACGAACTATTTTCCGGCACAAAAACTCAGTGGACGCGGAACGACCCCCCGGAACGACCCCCCCACTTGCCACAATGCACAAAGCGTTGTCCAAACGTTGCCCTTCAAAGCGCTTCGATGGCGACGGCCGGGCAGGTACGCATATCCTGGGGCATGCGGAAAGGACTGGTGCCCGACCGATCGCATCCATAGAGAGCTGGCTCTAAGCTGACTCATCGCATCGATTACCGAAACTGCGTTGCATCGCATCATCCGTCTGAACACACACAGTTGCCGCGGTCCTCGTCGGCGGCGCGTGCCGCCTCTGCGGCCGCCTCCGCGGCCGCCTCTGCGGCAGCACGTGCCGCCTCCGCGCGCTCAACGTTCGCGCGAGCGCGCGCTGCCTTACCTCGATGGATGCTTTGGACCGCAGTAGCCGCTGCGGCGGCGCGCGCCACCTGAACCTCTCCCCACGACTGCAGATTTGCTTGCACGCGTACCCAAGGCAGCATGGTCGGGTCGACGAGGTCCGCCACGATCGAGTAGAATGGCACGCAGATGTACTCGAAGAAGCCAATCTGGGACATGGGCACGTTGGAGTCCTTGACCCGGTCGCACAGCGGCGAGACGGCGATGCCGAGCTGGCGCTCGCGGTCGCCGAGCGCCCAGAACTCGTTCGTGATCCGCTGCGCCCATTTCTTGTGCATCTGAAACGGCTTGAAGCAATGGCCGAGGTCAGCAAATTTGATCGCCACAGCCAGCAGCAGAGGCACCGCCACATGCGCCTGCGCCTGGAAGGGAGAGGTCCACTCCGCCCTCTCGAGAAAGTCTCGCGAACCTCTCGCGGCATCCTCGAAAACCTCTCGAGAAACCCTTGCGGCTCGACCGCGTCGTTCGCCGCCATCCTCGAAAACCTCTCGAGAAACCCTTGCGGCTCGACCGCGTCGTTCGCCGCTATTTGAGCGGTCGAGGCTCTGTATCTGTAGCAGACGGAGTGCTTCGGCAGAGACTGCAGCGGCCGCGCCGTGCTGAGCAGCCAGTGTGCTAAGGGTCGAGATGATGTCGAAGTGCATCTTCAGGTCGGTCGCGAGGACCATATCGACAATGAGCTTTCGGCAGAGTTCCCGATCGCCAGCTGGCATTTCGCCAAAGACGTCGAACGCCGGCGTCGCGAGCAGTGTGAATGTCGAGTGCAGGTGATGACGCTCTAGGATCGCATCCGTATGCGTGCGCGCGCGCTCCGTCCTCGCCCGCACCTCATGCCCGTTGTTTGTACCGGGGTGGTTGAAGTCATGGACGAGCGCCCCAACGAAGGCGGCGAGCAGTTCCAGCTTCGTGAGGCGCGCCGTCAGGCCAAAGTTGACGATGAAATGGTGCACCCCGAGCGCGACATCGGCGCCGTGCATGGAATTGTGGTACTCATGGTCCCCGTAGCACGCCTCGAGGGCGCGCAGGAAGCGATGCAACACCGGCCGTTCAACGTGGCAAGGCTCGTGCAGCTGGTGCCATTCGAAGAGCGCCTCGCCGACGAGGAGGAGGGCGTGTCCGCCCGAAGCCTCCTGCAGCGCGAGCGTGTCATAGTCCCACGTGCCCAGGCACGCCAGCGCATCCGCCCTTGCACTGTCGCTGATCGTGAGAGGCTCATCGAACAGCTCTCCGCTGAGGGCCATCGCCATGGCTTCCGGCTGCACCCACAATGACGATGGACTCGGATTCGCGTCATCATGGCTCTCGTCATCACGGCTCTCGCCATCACGAAAGGGGATTTCCAACCTGTTCGAACGTGAACGTGGTAGTCGAGGAGCGTCTGGCGCTGCTCTCACCGACCACAGAGGGCGTGCAGAGCGAGTAATGGCACTGCTCAGGCTGCTCTTACCGATGAGCGTCTCGCGCAGCCAGAACGCAACTCTCTCGTGAGTCGCCTGTGTGCCGTCATCGTCGCTTGTACGAGAGCCTTGCAATAGCATCGACGCGAATCTCTCGTCAGGCGCCTGTTCGTCAACATGAAGAGAGAGCATCGAAGCGAACGGGAGGGGGGCATCGCCCGTGCTCCTCGCCTGGTGGTCGAGCGAAGAGGGCTCCATTACTGCAGCCAGCAGCAGCTCGAGTTCGCGCTTCAAAGCGGAGCTCCCATCCTCCGCGGCCAGCGCCGCCGCGCGTATGGCATGGCGGAGGACTGGCGGAGGATTGCGAAGATCTACCTGAACGTCGGCACGATCGATCGCCGATTCCTTGGCGCAGCATGAGCCCATGAGCCCTGGTTACAACCTAACTGTGGACACAGGCCGCCACGGACAAAACTCGTGGCAGTTGGACCACGTAGATGGGGAAGATGCAAGGGAAAAGATTCTTTTCTGCTCGCCATCCAGAGCAGTGATTTATTATACGGCACTCCTGCGACAAATTATTGCCCCATCGGGAACTCCGCAGATTTAATGCCGGCCTATTTGGGCCAATTAATGCCTATTCGGGAGCTCGGCTGCAACTCGGCACACGTCGGCAGCTCACATCCGACCAGAAAAACAATCTGACCCGGACTCGATGCGTCAGCTAACGCGTTAAGCTAACAGCGTCAGCTACCCGGTACAGTCGAGACGCCGCGGCGCTTCCACGAGCGCCACGGGCATGTGCGCGGGACCTGGGCCAGCACGCTCTGGAAGCGCGGGACCTGGGAGCCCGAACAGCCCGCGCCAACTTAACATCTCTTGTAACGATTTTGCCTTTTCTTGACGTCTCGCTCGATACGGCGCGCCGATGGACGACTGGCCATGCAGACACGCGTTGCAATCCCCGCCCGCCGTGGATCGTCTGATCGAAAAGGCGCAGGACGTGGACCCTGACGACGTAATCGTCATAATGTCGCAAGTGTACATCGGCACCTTCGACGCTGGCGCGGCTGAGGTCAAGTTCGACAGCAAGCGAATCACGTTCATGCTTGGGAACCCGACGCCCGGTTCGAACAGCTACGTGTACGCGCATCTCACAATCGCCGCGTTGAACAGGTTCGAGGTCGTCAAAGACCGCGGTACGCTGTGCATGTGGGGCATGTGGGACCTACCCTACGCCGACGAGCTCAATGGCTACTACGCGCCCTTCCTCTCGCACATGGATGCGGAGGCTTCCATCTTCATGCAATTCAATAAGGCGGACTTCCCTCGCAACTCGTGGCCGTCTGACATCCTCAAGGTGCACCCAAAGTTCGCCCAGCTCATCCATTTCACCAGTGGCCACATGGGACGGCCCCTCGCCGCGCACGCGCCTACCGCCGCCAAAGAGCCCGCGCCCAAGCCCAAAGCCCCAAGTTCACACCCAAGTTCACAGGGCGGACGACAGCAAAAGGCGTCTCCCACGAACGAGAAACGGCGGGCCACCTCCGACCGCCGCGAGACTGTGGAGGGAACGCGGCGGCAGGCACCACGGGGCGAGTCGCGCGTCGCTGCATCCTCAGCTAGTTCCTTCGCTGAAATCGTGGCAAACGCCGATTTCTTGGACGTATGCCTCGCCTTACTTCCATACTCCTCGCTATGCCGCGCGGCCGCCGTCAGCTCGACATGGAACCAGCTTGTGAAGGCACGTCTGCGCGAATGGCACGTCTTGGATGAGACGTCGATGGAGCAGGTCCACGGCACATGGGACCTGCTCCACGAGACATGGCGTCCCATACGCACAAATGGGACGCCAACGCACATCGCCGCCCTTCCAGCACGGCTCAAACTTCCAGTCCCATTCGTCTTGTCATCCCGTGTGGTTGAACCTTGCATCTTCACGAGTCCTCTCAATCTGCATAGATTCCATCCCACTGGCGTGGCCTTTTCCGGCGAGAGCGCCTTTGTCGCCGATCGCACAGGCTCTCTGCATCGCTATGAGATCGAGACAACGGGGACCGCGAGACTCGTGCACTCGTGGAGCGCCCCCAAAGGCGTGCTGCAGGGTCCCGAGGGGGTTTGCTGCATCGGCCGTCGAGTGTATGTCTGCGATCGACCGGCCCACGAGCTCGTGTGCTTCGACGAGGAGCATCTCGTGTGGCTCGCGCCGCGCCGTTTCGGGGCTCAGTGGGAACTGTACGAGCCAACGGCCATCGCCGAATGCGGAGGGCATTTATTCGTCTCCTCGGGCGGCGGCAAACGAGGCGAGTTGCCGTGTGGGCGCCATGTTGGGCGCATCATCGTGTGCACCCTCGATGGCGTGCTGCTGCGCTCGATTACGCACCCGCTGCTCCGCGAGGCGCGCGGCCTCGCCTTTGTTAATGAGCATCTTGTGGCCACCGAGTACGACACACGGGAGGGGTGCAGCGGCTCGACCAGGCTGCTTTGCTTCACGCTTGCCGGCGAGCTGCGTCAGGTGGTACGGCATGCTGGCGAGGGTGGGCGCGGCTACATCTCACCATACGACTGGCACAGCTTCTATGGCTGCACGGTCACAGGCAGCGGCGAGCTGCATGTGGTAGACGCGGGCGCGCATGTGATCCGTAAATGGCGAGCGGTCTGAAAGTATCGGTCTACAGCCATTGTCCCCCAGCTCCAGCGCCTCAGGTCCGTCTGGCCGAAATTGAAGCTGTCACAGGAAGCAGTGAAGAAGCGGCCTCGATTAGTCTCAAGATCTTGCATGTTTGCTTGTGCGACTATTGTACAGTGCTGTAGAATGGCTTGTTTCTTATCTTGACTTTACATGAACTCCGTCGCGACGGCGCTTTGTGTTGCTCAGCGTCCTCCTGACCGCGCCACTCGCACCGGCTTCGTCGCCCCGCATAACGTCGCTCCGTATGGCTGTCACCTTTGAGCAGGCCTCCGGCCTGTGGGGCCTGCAGCGCAACCGAAACGCTGATTCGGTGGAGCTCATCGCCAAAGAGCCTGGTTGGAGACTTGCCGAGGTGAGGACGCTAGTGCCTCGCAACGGGCCCGGGCTCGGAATTGCCCTCGAGGAGTTGGGATCCGATGGCCAGTCCGGATTGGTCATTGTCGAGAGCGTTGTGGCGGGCAGCAATGCTGCCTCGGCGTCCAACCCGATCCTTCCTGGCGACGCCATCGTCGCTGTGGGCCCCGCCAGCGAGTCGATCACAGTTGAAGGCCTCACCTACGACCAAACGGTCGCGGTGCTGGGCTCGCTGGACCCCACGAGGCCCATCGAGCTAACGCTGCGCCGTCTCGAGCGACTTCCGCGCGTGAGCGTCACGTTGCAGTTTCCACAAGAGGGTGGACGGGCAGATGAGATGCTCGAGCTCTTGCCCGGGATGCCGCTTCGGCGCTCCATCCTGTCGCGCGGCATCAAGCTGAACGACCCGCTCGCGCGCCGCTTCGACGCGGGCTGGGGCACAGGCGACTGCGGCGGCGAAGGCACCTGCTGCACCTGCGCTCTAGAGGTGACAAAGGGCATTCAGGCACTCAGTGTCCAAGCATCCCAGGAGCGTCAAATGCTTGCGAAGCACCCGACGTGGCGACTCGCGTGCAAGGCGTCCATCGCCGAGCTCAAGGAGGACTGTGAGCTTGTGCTTCGGGTGGCGCCGCGCCAGGCCGCCAAGAGCGGCGAGGCCGACTTTATGGACGGCGAGCGGCCGTCATGACTCATGAACTTCGTGAGCACTGCTCGCCGAATCCTCCTTGTGAACACGCCGGCAGGACGGCGTACCCATTGCGTCACGAGACTTGACATTGAGTCGGTGAGCTCGCTCAACTCGCGTCGCTCACGTCCTCGCCGGGGCCTCGCGCCTGCCACCCGGCCTGGTGGGACGTGGGGACGTCGTCGGTCAGGGCGGGGACGAATATCGTTATCGAGCTCCGCAACCGCATCTCGTCTCGTACGCGCCACCGACCCGTCGCGGATCGGTGATTGCAATACATTTTTTTTACTGCCGGTTTCAACAAGAAACACTTCGCGTCTTTTCTCCCAAATCGGACTCCCATTTGAGACCTGGGGCCTTTTTGCCTAGGCCTCACAGGCAGCGGTTCGCGCTCCGATTTGCCTGCGGCCAGTACATTTCAGACCCGGGTCTGAAATGTACGGCGCAGGCGAATACGACAATGGATTCGGCCTGGATG
>Ga0210242_100338_pt1 | contig 41356 bp, 24 predicted proteins | sample ChrtobMeP5a_16mM_FD_155445 | JGI IMG/M metagenome (GOLD analysis project Ga0210242, IMG submission 155445) | Chrysochromulina tobin associated microbial communities from unialgal haptophyte culture, Seattle, Washington, United States - P5a_16mM | ecosystem: Host-associated > Algae > Haptophytes >... | reverse complement strand
TGCGTGGTGGGGGGAGGGGGGGGGTAAGGGGTCACCGGGTGTCATCACACTGATGAACCCCGGACCGTATTGGCCGTTATACTTGTGGGGGTTCCACTTAGGGGGGTCACAAACGATCCGCCCCCTGCCAAGGGGGGGTTCTAGCCGCCCGAAGGTTACCCGCCTCGTTAGGTACGGTCCGGTGAGACAAAAGAAAAACTTTTCTAGACTAGTGTCCACCACCACTGGGCAGCACCACACGTTCGGCCCATCGGTCGGATTTTCGGTCTCGGATGAGATCCATGTGGTCTGTCTAGACGAGCATCAGGGCATCGCCTCCCGTCCTGTTCCAATGCTCTCGAAAGTACCGCGCCATCCTCTGGCACTGCTGCTTTAGAAACGTAGAAGTCCTTGTACCTCCTGTCCCATGGCGCACATGCAGGCACCCGTGCAGCTCGCCCGTCACAGCGCGGATGCGCCCCGCCAGCGAGGGACGACTGAGCAGCTCGTGGTAGACCTCGGCCTCGCAGCCCTCACAATCGAGCTTGAGTAGGTCGACGTACTGCAGGCTCGGCTGTTGAGAGGTCTGAGGGTAATGCTGAGGGGTGCTCTGCATGGTCAGCATTTCGTGCAGCCGTTCTTCGAAGGTTGTCGAGCGGACCTCGTAGCGCCGCACGGCCGTGTGCGGTTCTGGTGCCAGGTACCCCACCCCTTCAACTACTGCGTTCATCGAGCGGTAGCCGACGGCGAGGGTCACGTTGCCGCGTGTGCGGGAGGCGGCCATGTTGAGCGGAAGCACGCCACACCTTGAGCGATTGCTGATCAGTGGAACGCCGTTGGCGAGGAGGTTCCATCGGAGAAAGAGGTATGACTCGGGCACTGGTTCGAGGGCCAGAACACGCACACATCCCTCGCGCTCCCTGCCGACGGTATTGATTAGGTAGGCCGCGACTGCGGCGATGCCGATGTTGGCGCCGTAATCGAAGATGAGCCCGTCGCCACGTGCTTGGTCGAGCCGAAGATTATATGCAGCCATGTCGGCCCCAAGTGGGCTCTTTGTCCCCTGAAGGATCGAGCCCACCTTGTCATGGTAGTCGAGTCCAGACACGTGGAAATGAGCGCTCCGGGCGCACGTCGCCCCTGTGAAGATGATACATGCCGACATGACAGTGGCGTTCTGGAGCAAAGCTGCCAAACGCGCCTTGCCCAGGTGATGATTGCCCCATCGGTGCAGCGTGGACGGCAGCTTTTCTTCATCCAGGTGTGTGGATCGCCCCAGCTCCCACGCACGTGCAACATGTTTTCGCATTTATGTGGTACTTGGAGCGGCCGCACCTTTTTTGATGAGTTTCGTTTTTGCATGCGGCGCAATAATATTTGCGAGCGAAATTCACTAGAGCGCGGTTTAGCGCGGGCGGCGGGTGCGGGCGGCGGCGCGCGCCGACGGGGCCGCATCCGAGTTTGGTTCCAAGTTTGGAGCGGCCGCGAATGCTTTCCGAGGCTCGCAGGCTTGCGACCGAGGCATCAACCGCCGAGGCATCATCGTCGGCGTCGGCCGACTATTATGGCTGCCATAGCAGTCAGTTCACGTGGGATCCGGCACACTTAGGGCCCAATATTACCCTCAGCGCCGATAACCGCACGGCGACCCATGCCACCTCGCAGTGGAACAGCGTGATCGGAGCGCAGTGGCTGCGCGGCGGCCTCTTTGAAATTAAAGTTGCGACCGACAACGTGGACAATTCGAGCTTCTACATCGGCGTGTGCGAGCACGGGTACTGGGAGACTTACGCGGCTGGCATCGAAGAAGGCGAGGACGTGCTGCCTCGTGACTCGCAGCACGTCATCTGCATGCACGGCGACGGCCGCATGTTCATCAAAGGCCTCGAGAAGCAATGGGGAATGATGCGGCTCAGCAGCGGCGAGCCTCTGGTCATCTCGCTGGACTTCGTGAGCGGCGTGGCAACCTTCAAGCAGGTGCGCACCGTGAGTGGCAAGCGGAAGGAGGCGGTCGCCGAGGTTGCAGGGCTCTTCGGCGAGGCGACCGTCGTCGCGTGCTTTGGCGGCCGCGAGCAGCAGTTGCGCATCGAGGCCACCGCCATCGAGGATGACGGTCTTCCTCGAGAAAAGGTGCGGGACACCTTCGCGACGGCGACGGCTTCAAGGGGCTCGTGGTCGAAGGTGCGGGATGATGTGTTCGCGGGCACCGAATTCCAGGAACCCGTGCCCTTCTCGTCGTCGAAGAAAATTCCGACGTACGCTGAGCAGGTCAGAGACATCGCGAGGGATCTGGGGAGCTCGTAACCGTTTGTCAAAGGGTTGACGAAAAAAGTGACAGACGAACTGAAAAAACTGGCGAACGGAGGTCACAATCACAAAGAGATGGACGGCGTGCCATCACACGATGGCCGCGCCTGCGGTGGACGACCAATCTCTACCGAAGAGCGGGATACCCGACGACGCGGTGCCTGCGGACGATCAATTGTGGGGGGCGCCCGACGACGCGGCGCCTGCGGACGATCAATTGCTTCCGATTTGCCTCATCCACGGCCTCTTCGGTTGGGGCGAGGTCACTCCGCTGTGGGGCGCGGCGCCCTTCTACTTCCCGCTCAAGGAGCTGCGGCGCATGCGGCCGCGTGGCACGATCGTGGCCGTTGGCGTCGGAGCCCTCACGTCCAACCATGACCGCGCGTGCGAGGCGTTTGCGCAGCTCATTGGCGCGCGCACCGACTACGGCGAGGTACATGCTGCACGGTGCGGGCATTTGCGCTTTGGATGCGATCACACGGGCCATGGACTGATCCCGCAATGGGACGCCGACCATCCCATCCACCTCATCGGCCACAGTCTCGGCGGGAATACAGCGCTCACGCTCGTGACGCTGCTGGCGCAGGACTTCTGGGAGCTCGGCACATCAGCTGCATGGGTGTCCTCCGTGTCCACAATCTGCTCGCCCCTTCGCGGCTGCACGCTCCCATTTACGTGGGGCCTTGACGTGCCGAGCAGCACGATTCCTCAGCACGCGCGCGCGCGCTCTGGCACTGAGAGCTCTTGCTGCTTGGGCGGCTGCGACGCGGCGTCTCGGCTACCGTTTGCATTCGGTACGCCACTTTTCTCGTCGCCGCGCACCTTCAGCGTCGTGCACAACCTGTGCATGGCGTGCGCGCCTCTGATCAAGTCGCAGCTCGCGTGGCCTTGGCTTAAGGGCCTGTATGACCTTCGAGTGGGCCAATGGACAGAGCACTGCTCGTGGGGCGCCATTGTCTCCATGCGGCACCCTCTCTGGCAGCATGGCGACAACGTTCTCATCGACGCCACGCCCACCGCGAGCGCCTTTGACCTACGTGCCGCACGGCCGCACCTTGTGGGATTGTACCTGATCTCAGTCACATGCGATACTGAACGCGGCAACGGCGGCGTGAAGCCGATGCCGCTCGCACCGCCGCGGCATCTGCAGTACGCGGTTGCGGCGGGTGCAGCGGCGCTCGCGCTCGCCTTGCTGCGCTTTCGCGAGCGGCTGCGCAAGATGCTGCGTGGTGCTGTGCGCCGGCTGCTCCTCCTGCTCCTCACGCAGACAGATAGTACGTTCCTGCAACGGCACGGCGCGCGCCACCTTACGCTCGCGGCTCTTGCGGCGCTGCTGCGCCATCGGGCGCTGCACCAAATGCGCTCACCCAAGCTGGCCGCTGCCGTGGCCATCGGCACCGCTGTCACTATCGCTACCACGGCCGCAGCCGCCGCGGCCGCAGCGACTATCCTCGGCATCCCGTTTCGATGGCCACGGCGGGAGGCGGATGAGGTGGAAGGGTATGAAGCATGGCGCTCAGCGCTCGCGCCGGCGCGCCCGTTGCTCGAGCGCTTGCGCCCATTGCTGCATGCGTACCTGCTTCCGTGGCTCGTGCGGCCCGCCCTGCGTCTCAACAGCGCGGCCATCCATCGGACAGCCGCACTGCTCCAAGGAGAGCTGAGAGTGACTTTCATCTCGGACGACAATGATGGGCTCGTCGATTTGCCTTCACACCTCGGACTCGACTCCGCGGTGGAGCCAGTGCGCTCGCCGGTGCGCTCGCCGGTGCGGAGCGCATCTGCCGGCAACCTGCAGTGCAATTGGTCGTCGCCGAGTCGAGGAGGTGGTCTCTCAAGATTAGGAGGAAACCCCACGAGGTGTCGAAGAGTGAGGCGAGGGCGCACTGGCAAGCAGGAGGAGGAGGAACTTTCACCGGACGATTCTCCGGAGGAGGAGCCCTCGACGGACTATTCACCGGAGGAAAAGGCTCTCGAGCTGCGCGCGCTGCACCAAGTGCTCATGCAAGATGGCTTGCCGGGCCTGCGAGCTGCCAGCAAAGCAGCGGCCAAGGCAAGGAAGGCAGCGGCGAAGGCCAGACAACGTCACGGAGCTGTCGTGGTGGGCACCGCCACCGCGGCGGCCACCGCCGCGGGGATAGCCGGCACCGGCACCGGCACCGGCACCGGCACCGCCGCCAGCACCGCCACTGCCGCCACCACCGACGCTTCTACTGGCGCCGTGATCTGCATGGCAAGCGAGTGCGCCAAAGAGACTCCGAAGATGGCTGGCACTGAGGCGGGTGGCCCCACGGCGGCGCCCACGGCGGCGCCGCAGGCGAACGTTGATGGGTACCGCTACTGTGGCGTGCTACGGAACGTCGAGAGCAGCTGCCTCCGGAAGGCCTCGCGTAATTTTAGCCACTCGGCAGTGACGAGCCTCTCGTCCGTTGCGGGTGCGGACGCGTGTGCGGATGCGCCCGTGGAGCTGACTCAGGGGCGTTGGCACATCCTTCGCGTGCCCGGCGCTGACCACTCCCTGGGCACGTGGGCGAGCGACAAGAGTGACGAGATGTTCCGATCGCTCTTTGAGCTCCTCGATGCTCAACATGCTCGCTCGAGGCGCCAGTTCCCCCTCCAGCGACCATTCATCGAGCGGCGTGCTTCGATGTAGAGCTGCACATGCCTTGGACAAGTGGCGGCACAAGAAAAGGCTAGCCCAGCCAGGGCTTATGTGTGCAAGAAGTTGTATGGTTGCGGGGACACTAGGGGACACGACATGGGCTAGTGACCGAGTTTTCGTTTTGCAGTTTTTATTGTCGAACTGTCATACTAACGATTTACCGTGAAAGCTGAATGCTCTGAAACACCGCAAGGGTCAAGGCGCACGGTACCGGTCGCGAGCACGAAGAACGTGAAGACCAAGGAAACTAGCCGGATGGGTCGGCCAGACTGTGTGTCACCTAATACTTCCAACTTCGCTACGGGCTTTGATTCGGAGCAAACCCGTCGAACACGCTGCTAAAGTGCTCGAACGCGTTGTTGCTCTTCGGACCTTCCCAATATAGCTTATCGCACGAGCGGCACGCGTAGAACTCGTCGATGGCCTCGAATACCTTGGGTGGGCAGTCGTTGCGGGTAGCGACTTGCGCCTTCGTAAGTTTGATGTAGCCGCGCCCGTTGCACACGCTGCAACGCATCATGAACTCATCGGCCGAGAGTCGCAGCCCAAAGTGCGCCACGACCTCACGCAGCTGCTCGCGAGATTCATCGGAGCTCACAACGAAGACAGCGACGTGTCCACAGCCGCGCCGCTCGGCCAGCTTCCGGTCGCGTGTGAGCAAGATACGCCTCTCCTCGTGCGCCCTGGTGAACAGCGCACTCAGGCTCTCTCCCTCCTCACGCAGCAGGCTGTCGACGCCAAGCACGCGCAACCAACGCAGGAGCCGCCCCATCATCGCATCCACAAGAAAGCTCGGCTCGGCTGCATGAGCGATGCGCCGCCCGTGCGGCCCACCCGAAAGTCGCGAAGCGCGTGAGGGCACTGAGCTCCCTTCGCCAGGAGCCAGCGCCGTGATGGGCACTGAGCTCCCTTCGCCAGGAGCCAGCAGCGCGGGGGCCGCGTCCTCTGACGTCTCCTCCGGTGCGATGCGCAGCCCCTGGAGCACGTGAGACAGTGGCGGCAGCAGCCGGGGCGGCGGGGATGGCAACGTTGGCAACTCTACCTCTGGCCGCGCGGTGTTCTGGGCCCCTTGGAACAACTGCATGCGAGGCGGTGCAAACGCGTCACAGGAGTGGGGGCCTGCCCCGGAGTGCGAGGTTGTCCCAGTCTTCGCCGAGGCCCAATATTCAGCAGCAGGGGCGCCGGCCGCCTCTGCAACCGACGCAATGCGACTCAGCTCGGGGCCCTCGGCAATCTCTGCCACCGACGCATTGGTGAGAGTGCTGAGCGCCTCCGCCTCTATCTGTAGCAGCGTGCCAAAGTCGCCTCCACCCGCCAGAAGAGGCTTGCTGCTATGTGCGCACTCGACGTCGAGGACGAGAGGGATCGAGTCCAGCCGGTGGCCAATAGGGGGCACGGTGCCCGGTCGATAACCAAATGTGGTGATGCACTCCGCTGGGGTCGCTAGGCGCACTTGCTTACTCAGGGCCCGGCGGCTCGTGAGCACGAGTTTCATCTCGCGTGCCAACTTGATGCGATCCAGCTTAGCATGGGCGGCGACCACCGCGACCACCGGTGCGGTCCCTACAAACAGCGCGAGCGACTTGATAGCGAGGCACGTCTGCTGCGCCTCGACGGAATCTGGTAGCAGCCGCGCTTGCGCCGCCAGCCCCAGCGCACAAACCTTCTGCAACAAGTCCGCAGACGTGAGGGGCACAGCTGCAGAGGAGACGATGTCCATGCCTGACGTGTCCACATGCGCTCCCCAAGGCGCCTCCTCAGTGGCGCTGCCCGTTGGGAGCTGCTGCCCGTGGAGTGGCGGCGGCGGCTGGTGCGACTGTCGACGGCCTGCGCGTTTGCCTTCGCAGTCGATCAACGCCTCACACCACGCGAGCGCCCGCGGCGGTACTTTGGCGCACAGGTCCACATGCATGTCGTAGAGCCGTTCGAAGATCTCGACTGCGACATGCGCGTCCTTGGCCGCGTAGCTCAGCTGCTCGGGCGAGAGCGTCTCTGCCTCCCAATCGCTGCACCGAAGTTGCGGGCGCTTATCAAGGTGCACGCCGAGCACATCGGCGCTCAGCCGTTGCAGCCCAGCCCCGAGGAATCCCTCTCGCGAGGCCAGAGGCTGCAGCTCGACGACCCCAGCTGTTGGCAGCTTGTACTGCTCATACAGCAGCTTTAGGTCGTGCCCGATGCCGACGCCCGTCTTGAGCACGGCACTATCGGCGAGCAGCTCGACCAACGCGGGCGGCCAAACGCCCTCGGATCCCGACTCCGACCCCGCGAGCGAGCACATCCGCAGCAGGATGCATCGGCCGCGGATGGCGAGCTGCAGCAGGGAGATCGAACGGCCCGCCACCCATTCAGCATCGAGGCCGAGTACCGGATGGCGCACGTCGCGCCGGGCGGCGCCGTGCATCGCCGCGAGCGCGGCGTTCGCCTCGGAGCTCTGCTCGGGTCGGGCGAAGCACTCGACGGTAGTGCCCGGCGGCAGCTCGTACGGCCGCAGCTGGCCTATGGGCACGACGGACCCGCCCGTGCTCAGAGCGGCACCAGTGGAGCGCTCAACTATGTGTGCCGTCATCGTTGGACTGGCCGTGGACTGTGATGCGGCCGCGCCTTTGCGCGCCGTCTCGCCAGGTGCTGAGGGGATCGGAACGCCCAGGTGGCGAGCGAGCAACTCGACCTCCACGTGGCAGCTCGCCGCACACAAGAGCTGCAGCAGGTGGATCTGCAAGGCTCGATCCTCCCTTGCAAAGGTGAGCGCGAGATCGCTTTGATCGTGGCTCACAAGGCGGGCTAGCATGGCCGCTCGATCACTGTGCACGCCGCCGGCCGGCCTCGTCTTGTCCGCAACGAGCGCCGAGCCGGCCAACTTGTGAACGAGTGACTCGAGGCGAGGCACAAGCCGCGCGTTCTGGCGCTGATAAGCCAAGCAGAGGAGAAGATTCAGCAACCGCCCTCCGTCCGAGCCTCCGTCTGAGCCTCTGCCGCCACCGCTGTCACGGTCTGCGCCTGAGAACGTCACTCGCCGCGCGTCGTCGTCGACGTCTGCCTCACTCTGAGTACTACCCGTCGGCTGCGCCGCGGCTGGGAGGTACCCTCCGAGTGCCACGGCGGCGTGGCGTACGGCCTCCACCTCGCTGTGAACCACTTGTCCGAGTGAGGCCTCCACCGTCGCTATGGTCGCGGCCTTGGCCACCTTTTGGAGATCCGCGTATGGAAAGCCGCGCTGCTCGAGGTTGCTCCACAGGAAGCTGTGCAGCGCACCATCTCGAGGGCGGGTCGACGAATGAAGCTGCACCGGACCGGCGCAAGCCGAAGCTGGCTTGTCCGTGACAGCACCCAGAGTCTCCATGATGGCCGCCTCCTCGGCCGCGGCAGTTGCCACTTGCTCAGCAAGGATCCACATGTTTGCATCGACGAGGCGACGTACGAGCGTCTCGCCATCCACCGCACTTACCAGCCGAAGCTGCCGAATGAGCGAGCTGGCGTTGCGCATCGACTCATCATCGCCGTCTGCGAGTAAGCGCTCCACGTACGCTGCGGCCACTTCTCGTGACACCTGCGGCGGCCAGTCCACAGGAGCCTCCCCACAGCGCACAGGAGCCTCCGAGCTCATCTCCGCGAGGCCGGCTGGGCGCGCTTGCGCCTCAAACGCCGCCATCGTCTCGACCACGAAGGAAGGAGGCGCACGCTCGGGGCTTGCGAGCAGACTCGTGAGCATCGCTTGCACACGGGCGGCCGCGGGTGCCGTTCGCGCCGAAATCTCCCCACAGGTGGCGAGCGCGGCGAGGAGCAATGAGGCGAGTAACCTGCGCTGCTCCACTTGATCGAGCAGCGCATCCAGCATCGCTAGCGCCCCATCTAATAAGGGCAGGCTGTACTCGAGGGCTCGGACCAGGCTCTGCGCGATCGCTGTCTTGGCGAGGGCGAAGCGTGAGTTGGTGGCAGCGCCGCCCTTGACACCGCCCCTGCCGCTGCCCTTGCCACCGCCCTTGCCTCCGCCCTTGCCGCCACCCTTGTCGCTGCTGGCAGCCCCTGGCATGGCGCTCTCAGCGCCGTCGGCCGCTTTCGGTGCCGCGGGGGCCGAGACAAGGGCGTAGACGGCCCCGTCCAGCGAGAGCAAAGCGTCGTCGCGAGCGGCGGCCTGCGCGGAGGCTGCCGGATCGTACGCGCGGCATGCATTGACGAATCCTGCGCACAGATCATGCAGCTCGGCGTGGAGCTGTGGTGCGAGCTTCCTCCATCCCCGAAGCACCTCAGCCAGCACCGCAAGCGTCAGATCCTCCGCTGCGCCCGCTGGCTCGTCCACTTCCGCCGCGAGGGTCTGGCGGGCAGCTCGCGCGGCCGCCACCCTCGCTTCGCTCGCATCGAGGGCTTCGTCCTCCTCCTGCGGCACGGGGCGGCTCGCCCCAAACCCGCCCGACGTACCGAGTCGCACGGCCAGCAGCGAGGGCGACACCTCCACGCATGCGTCAGCGTCGCGGTAATCAGAGGCCTCGCAACCGCCCTTGGCCGCTCGCTGCTTCTGCCTCATCCCACTGCGCAGTCCGAGTGGCATTGCCCGGCACAGCGGTGCGGGGTCCCAGGCAGGAGGCATGAGGAATCCACGTGACGCCTCAAGCCACACTGTCGCGTCGAGCGGCACGCCTACCGGCCGGTCGGCGGGCGCAAGCGTACGGACCAATTTTGGTCGAAATTGGAGGATGAGCAATGCCGCGTCGAGGTGGGACTCATCATTCTCAGTGCTGGGCCTGCTGCCTGTGGCCGCAGCCGCTGGGCCGGCGCTTGCCCTCTCGGCGCTCAGCAGCGCCTGTCGCAGCTCGTCGACCGTCAGGAGGGGGCAGTCGGCCACGCCCAATGAGGCCACGCCCCGGATCCGAAGGCGCACGCCACCGACGCCAGTGGACGCATCGGTGCCAGCTGCGCCGCCGCGAGTGTCATCCCCGCCGGAGACGCGGCCTGCTCCACTGCTGGCGCCGGCCACAGGCTCGGCTGCCTCGAAGGCACCCCGTGTGTCGAGGGCGAGAGCCGGCGCAAGCCAATGCAACTTGCCACCAACCGTGCCGACGGCATCGTCCCGGATGCCTGCGCCGTTCCCAGGGATGGCCCAGAGGGAGTCCGACGCATGGGCCGCAATCGCGTCCTCAAGGTTGCGCGTCCACCAGCCGCGTGCGTGGGCGGCGCTCACAGCGGGGCACGTGCTGTGCTGTGCGGCGCAAGCACTCGCCGTGCGGCCGCTCTCGCGGCATGGGGCTGTTCCGACGAACGCTTCGTTGCCAGGCGGGTCGCCAGCAGCCGGCAGGTGGCCGAGAGGGTGGCCGAGAGGGAAGAAGAGCCAGCCACGCACGACACTCTCGGCGACAATGGGCACAAACTCGGGGCATGCTTGGAAGTGCGCGTGCAGAAAGGCCTGTACCGCGGGCGCCTGCGACAGGCGCACCTTTCGGCGCAGCTCCACCACCCGATGCAGCAGATTTTCTCCCAAAAAAGGACCGACGAACTGGGCGAGCCCGGCATCGATGGCCGCCGCCTCGTCCCCAGGCGCCTCGTCGCCCACAGTGCCGTCGATAGTGCCCGCTGACTCGCTGACGCCCTCACCTCCATTAGGCTCATCAAGTGCCAATCGAGCGCCGTCATTGTCGCCGCCCGTCCTGTCGAGTGCGGCGCCATCGTCGGCATGCTGCATCTTGCGCCGCCAGCGTGGACAGACCGTGGCCTGGGTTAGACCGTCGCTGTATTCATCTGGCTTGCACCACGCGAAGAACTTGACGTGACTCTCCCAGTGCACGAGCTCGGTGCATGAGGCCGACCTGCCAGTGCGCCGAGGGAAGACCAGTTTCAGCTGGCCCGCCACCTCCCCATCAATGCCAGCATGTATCTGCTGCTGCACGAGGATCTGGCCGGCACCGCGACCACCTTGCGCTCGGCCACCATCGGCGCCGCGGGCGCCGCGGCTGACGACGGCCAGCTCCATTGCAACCTCGGGCATGCTATCACTCAGGCCGACCATTTCCTCCGCAACCTCCCTCACGCCTTCGCTGACGTCATCGAGCGCTGGGCAGTGCCGCACCCAGAACTCCAGCAGTGCTGCAAAATAGAAGCCCAGCCGGCGGACGTTTCGCTGCCGCTGCAACCACTCCTCTAGCCGGCCCGGATCCGCGTCCAGCTCACGAAGCCAGGAAATGGATGCCTTGGACAGCCGGTGGCACCACTCGTCCGAGACAACTGGCACGCCGGCCGCAGGCGTGAGCAATCCGGGCGACGAAATGGCCCAATGAAGGTCGCGCACCGCTTTGGAGTAAAAAAGTGGGGGAGCCGATGCCGAGCCCCTTGAGAACGCTTCTTGCATTATCAACACAGAATTCCGCAGGGTTGTTTCCACGAGTACCGGTAAGTTTCGTCGCGGGGTTCATTCCCTCGACCTTCCGTTTCCAATACGCACTAGGTTAACCACTATGTGTCACCCCTCTTCTCCGACGAGAGAGCACACAACGACACAGGTAACACGAACACTGTGGTGTCAGTATCGTTCAATCGTTGGGGTTAGGGAGATCCCTGCGAGCTTGAGTAGAGCGCCGGAGTGAGCGATGAACCGAGGACGGCAAGGGGAGCAGCCCCTGCGCGTCGTCTCGTCGCGCACGCGCTTTTACGAGTCGTTCCCGTACGCGACCTCATAGGCCGAGTAGAGCATGTGTTTGCCCTCCTGCACCTTGAGGTATGTGGAGCCCGCCTGTGGCTTAACGTAGAAGGGGAAGAAGCCGGCCGCGCGCACGCCATTCAGGACCGTGCGGTACTCCTCCCACATGTCATGGTCCTCCATGCGCAAGTTGAGCGACACCTGAAAGATGTCCGTGAGGGCGCCCGTGTTGACGAGGTTCTTGAGCACTTTCCACTCGTGCTTCGTGGCAACCTTGAGCCGCAAGACATCGACCTTAGGGTGCTCGTAGCTCGTCTTGATCGTGTTCAGCGTGAGCACCGGAAACGTCGTGTTCGGGTGCGCCGGGTCGTCTGAGTCAGTCAAGCCGTCAAACCAGTGCAAGCCGATCGGGATGAAGTCGTGCGACGGGCCCACGCGGTGCGCGGCGCCGCAGCACAGCGGGTCGAACGAGAGCACGCGGCAGGTGGCTGCCACCATCTGGTTGTCAAAGTCCGATGAGCCGTCCGCCCCAAACGAGTACGCGATGCATGCACGCTTCTTGGGCAGCAGCGTCGGGCAGTAGGCAGTCGGCACGCGCCTCAAGTCGGTGCTCGTGATGACGGTGCCGTTGGGCATCCCGGGGCAGCCGCGCGACTCGTGCGGTATGAGCAGCCTCATCACGGCGGACATGCACTTCGTGCATTCCACCTCACCGGGCGGTGACACTGCCACCGTGGATGCGCCTGAGCCGCGGCCCTTGCTCTTGCCTCGACCTTTGCCGCGCAAGGCGTCCGTGGTCGAGAGGAGCACGAGGGCGAACACAATGATGCGAGCTGCCATCCTTGCCGACGAGTGTGCCCTCGCGACTACCGCGCTCCCGCTTCGCCACCCGGTCGATTTCTTTCTCACACGAAGACCCTAGCGAAGACGTTACATGTACTTGTACGATTCATAATCCAATGTCGATGTCCCACAAGTACGGGAGGGTCACCCCACCATTCGCATGAGACGAGGCGCTGTTTCGGCGTCACTCCGGCTGTAATTTCGGGCGGCCGGCGAGACGATGGCCAACACCATCACGCTCGACGACTGCACCGGAGTCCTCCAAATTGTCAGTGATCAGTGTTTGGTCCCTTCTCAGACGGATCTGAGCTATTGCAGGTGCAACATTTGTCAGACGTACGTGCAACGGACGATCTTCGGGATAAACCCAGAAAACAACGTCAACTCCATCACAATGACGCACTTGCAGCAGGGTCGCGAATCGCAGCACACCCTTTGCCTTTACCACTGGACGTTCTTTCGCATTCCTACTCGTCTGACGCCGAACGCCACGCAGCAGCAGTGGACCGAGCGAGACGTCGGCCGGAGCTCTACGATTTCGACCTCGCTCGGCACGCATCCAGACACACCGCAGGCCCTCATCATCACCCTGGATACGGAGTACAATATTGATGCAGAGCGCTTCACGACCATCGATGCCTTCCTGCACCTCTCACCGACTCTCCCGGATGATTGGTACCAGGTGCACAAACAGCTCAACGATGGGACCGAGTATCCGCGAAGCGTCTTCAGGGACTTGCGGACTGTGGCGCAAGGAGGGACGTTCGTCGAGCTCTATCAGCGGGATTCGTTCACGTACACGCTGGGCTTCGACGACACCAAACCCGGCTGCACCGCGCCGCTGCCCAGCGACGCCTTGTACCTCGCTGTCCGTTGCGGCCGCCCGTTCGGCAGAGAGCAGAACAATCAGCATTATGGCAACGAGAACGACCCGTGCCGATTCCGCGTGCGCTACATGCTCGCGCCGATGGCGCTGGCGCACGGCGACGTGCTTGGGCCGCTTCCGATCGCACAGTCCACGTACCACACCTACTCGGTGCTGGTGGGCGGCTACGACGTGATTCGGTACCGTGTAGAGCGAGTGGGCTTGACGAACCTCACCTTTGGGTGCGTCAACGACGCACTAACGTCTCGTTGTGGAACGTATGGGCACGGGCTGATCGGCAATCTCCGATACTCTGTGAATGTGTGCCCCACCCGTGGGGGGCAGTCAATGCCGATCCTCAACTCGTCCGCCTTCGTCACCCGCGAATGGTTCTGCACGCAGCCATGGGAGGGAGGGCGCTACTTCATCGCCATCGAGGCGCGCTGATTGCCACTGATTGCATCGGAGTGCGTCGGAGTGCCACCGATTGCCATGGATGGCCCGATGATGACTTATGTGGCTGCCTCCTTCATCAGGCGGCGACGGTTTTCGATCCTTTCGGTCCGATACCCGGCTACGTAGACCACAATGGTCTACAGGCGGTCACGCGGTTCAGACCCAACCCAGGTCGCGACAATAACCGTGTCAAGGAGGCGCGTGGCTACTACATCCTGCGAGTGGCACATCGTGGCTTCGTCGACGGCGCCATCGCCCCGAATGAGACTCGCGTTGGGTGCGTCGCCTTCGGGCAGGTGCGCCGCCGATGGTCACTGATGGCCTCTCCGATGGCCTCTCTGATGGCCTCTCTGATGGCCTCTCTGATGGCGCATTGCGACTGATGACGCTGTTTCCGTCGTGCTCGTGGGGGTGTCGGATGCAGATGCGCCACTACACCATCGTCACGACCGACTCGCGCGATGCCTCGCTGTACCTCACCACCGGCCAACTCGAACCCAGGTACCAGCTGAGCTATGCATTGGGTGGGAATACTGGCGGTCAGATCTGGGAAGGGAGCGCGATGCCGCTCTCGACCGTCCACGTGCGCCGAAACAAGCGACCGACCCCGAGTGCGTACGATATGGCGATCCGAGCGCCCGTCACGACGCTCTCGACGTCGCCCTGCTACGTCGACGACCCGTACGAATACCACATCAGGGTGGCACTCGATACGGCGCTGCGCGCGACCGCCGATGGGTTGCTCCCAACACTCTTTGCTATCCGACCACAGCTGCTCAGTGCCGAGGGCCCAAGGTAACGGCAGCGCCGGTTGCCCACTTTGCCCCTCATGATGGGCCCGGATGGCCTCCCTCATCAGCCACTGTTTGCCTCGGACTGCCCCTCATGATGGGCCCGGATGGCCTCCCTCATCAGGTACGGCAGCGCCGGCTGGCCAGCAGCTGGCGAGACAATCCCCATCGTGACGCCCTTCTCGCACGGCGGCACTGGGCACGTGTGTTGCGGCCAGTTCCGTTACTTTGTGCTCCGCGGTATCCCTCCGGACATCGAGGCGATCGTGCGCCTCGACCTGAGCTTCGACTTTCTCGCAGAGCCACCCGGGTTGCCGCCCATGCCAACCGCTCTGCCGCCCCGACCTCCGCAAGCGCTCTCGAATCAGTCGGCGCGGCGGTTTCCGCCCCCTTTGCCACCCGTGCCGCCACGGCGGCCGCCGCCCGGTGCGGACCCTTTCGTGCCAAGTACCTCGACGCACGCGCGGCTCCAAGGGCTCTTCATCAAGCGTCATCAGTGTCCGAGCGCCGCCGACATCCGTGCCGATCGGACTGGATGCATCGGCCGCTGCTCCCTCAGCTACCTGGTGAGGTACGACCCCTTTTCGGGCGCCTCGTCGTACGTAGACAGCACCGTGGTTACAAGTGGCCTCGCGCCCCTTAGCGCCGAATCGGAGAGCGCCGACTTTTACATCGGGGTGCAGGCGCTGCGCGACGAGCGCGCCGAGTTCACGCTCAGCCTCTCTTCACGCCCGCGACAGCGCCTGGTCGAGGCATACGGCTGCTCGCGCCTGCTCCACTTTTGCCCCGAGGAGCAAGGGGATGTGGGGAATGCGTCCCTCGACGCGGAGAACCCGATTATGCAGGCCACGTCGGCTGCCAGGTCTTCGCGAGCGCCGCCGCTTCCGCAGCAGCTCGCGCTCGCCCTCATGCTCGGAGCCATTTGCGCCGGCCGCAGCGCTGCCTGGATGACGAGGAGGACGAGGAGGATCCCTGTTTAAGGGACGCCGCAACGGCAGTTACGGCCGCCACCCGATGCGCGAAAATCTCGTCTTGAAAACGTCCAATTACAATTTCCACTTTTAGAGATCACTGTCACAGTGGGGCGACCGGACTGTCCACCGCGCACCGGCGCGGTGACCGGTGTGGAACGACGCAGCGGGTGGGTCGGCCCGAAGACCAGATAGTACACACGAGTCACGACACCGGAATAGTCAATAGCGGACGCGCCCGCGGACGACGCGCGTGTTTCGACCGCGCTCGCACCGGCGTGAGGCCCCGCCCGCCCCATTTCAGTTTGATTCGCACGTCACTTTGGGACACGGACTGCCCGGCCGCGCGCGTGCCGCACGGGAGCGTGGTCGCGGGCGTGATCTCTACTGATATGTTTCTTGTCTTGGCCGAAGCACCCGGGGGCGTGCTCACTCCTCCCACACCCTCGGGCGCGTCACTGGCGCCCAGAGCTTGAAGTCCATCAGCGCGCTCGCGACTGCCTCGCGGGCAGGGCCCGGGAGCATCTTACCCGTGATCGTCTCGCACGCATAGGCCGCGTACGTTGCATGCGCCGCTGCAGCCGCACGGCAGTCGGCCTCCGCCCACGATGCATGCAGCCGACGCAGCGCGCTCGCCGTCTCCCGTCGGCACGCGTTGCGGCTGCGGGCCAGCGCGGCGTTGTCGCGATGACGGCTGCGATGACCAGCGGAAGGCGCGACGATTGAAGGGTCTTGTGCGCCATCGAGCACCTGACGACGACTCTCGACGCTCTCGGCACACGGGCAGAGCGTCGAGCAGCGTGCTGCGTCATCGATGTCGATGTTCCAGCGACCGCGCGCCACGCCGCGCGAGGTCGCGCCGTACCGGTCGCGCGCGCCGCGGTGGGCACCGAGCGAGAGCATCGAGGTGAGGCCTGCTTCACAGCCAAACCACGCAGCCCACGAGAGGGGTGTTGCGCCGTGTTGGGCATCCCGGTCCTCGGTGCGCGCGCCACACCGGAGGAGCAGGCGCGCGAGCCGGTGCAGCAGCCGGGGCGGCAGCGGCTGCGGAATGTCGTCGTACACGTGCGGATCACACCCCCCCGATGCAACGAAGTGTAGCAGCCGACGGCCCGCCACCTGAGCGTCGCCCGCCAGCCCCATGGCCAGGAGCAGCTCGAGCGCGCACGCGGCTGCGGCGGGCTCAAGGTTGGCCGCGCTGATCGTCTCGGGCGCGTGCCCAAGCAGCGAAACGAGCGCCGCGACGGGCACGCGCCAGCCGGTCGCGGCGAGCTGCTCGTTGTCGTGCAACTCCAGCGCGTGCCTGCGGCGGTGCGGTTGCGCATCGACGAGCTGCTGCGACGTGAGCCGCATCACCCAGTCCGAGGCTGCCCGGCGCACGGCCAGGGTGTATTCTTGCGGCAGCTTGGTGCAATCGGACTCAACGATGAGCACAAACGGAGGTTGGTCACACTCGTCGTCGTCCGCATCATCCTCGATGTCATCATCGTGGATGTACTCGGCATCGTCCAGTGCCTGTCGCAACGAAAGTCGACACGAGTGGGCCTGAGAGAGATCGGAAGCATCAATCCTGGGACCACGAGTGGGCCTGAGAGAGATCGGAAGCGTCAATCCTGGGACCACGATTGGGCAAATTCGGACGCCACTCACGTCTTCAAGGAGGGCTTCGATGACTTCGCTTTGGCTGACGAGCTCCCCTTCTTCGAGATGGAGGGACACCTCGAGGTGTTGGCGGATAGTCTCGATGTCAGAGAGGCCGTGCACTTCGAGCACTCTCCGTACGGTGTCGCTGAGAGTCTCGATATCGACTGGCGCCGCCATGTTCACGAAGGAGGCTTATTCATACTGGATGCTACGCGTGAATGGGCTGATAATGACTGTATTGGAGGCGCCGAGGAACTCGCCCAGGTTTCTTTCATACGAAATGGCTTACGCGGTACGAGCTGTTGTCGCTGACGCCGCCGACGACGGCCTCTGGTCGGTGGCCTGGTCGCACTCGGGATCCATCGTCGCCGGTTCGTGCGACGAGACGGTGCGGAGCTTCGTCCTCGTGGGCGAGGGCGAGAAACTCGCTCTCGTGCGCCAGCACGACCTGCGTGGGCACGAGCTTGGGGTCACATCAGTCACGACGAGCGCAGAGGGTGGTCTCGCGGCCTCGTCGGCGCTAGATTCTCACATTCGTGTGTGGAGCCTCGAACACGGGACCGAGGCGCTCTCTATTGACGCTGGGCCTGTAGAGGCATGGACCGTCTGCTTCTCTGCTGATGGCAAGCGGATTGCTTCGGGCGCACAGCCAGGGCACGTCAACATGTGGTGCGCGACGAGCGGCCAGCGGCTCTTCTCGGTGCCCACGGGCGCCAACAGATTTGTCATGAGCGTCGCGATGGCGCCCGATGGCCGGCACGTCGCGTGTGGCACAGCCGAGGGCGGCGTGTACGTGCTCGACGTCGAGGCGAAGCTCGTCACGCAGCGCTTTGAAGGGCACTCGGCCAACGTGCGCGCGCTCGCCTTCTCGGCCGATGGCGCGCACCTCATCACGGGCGCGGATGATGCGCACGTTAATCTGTACGAGCTTAGCACCGGCTTGCAGGTCGCCTCGATGCCTGGCCACGCGTCGTGGGTACTGGGGGTGGCCGCCGCGCCCGATGGCAGCGTGATTGCCTCTTGTTCCGCCGACAAGTCGGTGCGTATCTGGGACGTGGGCACGCGCCAATCGCTGCAGGTGATTGCCGACGCGCACACCGAGCAGGCGTGGGGCGTCGCCTTCGACCCGAACAATCCGAATCGACTCGTGTCCGTCGGCGATGACAAGGCCTTGCGCCTGTACGAGCGCTGAGCCGCTGACACGAGGACCCGGGTGCGGGTGGGGGGTGGGATTAGGGTGGGATGGGGTCCGAATCGCCGGTGTGTTTTTCCACCGGTGGCGTGTGCTCTTTCGTTGTTCGCTTTTTTACGCAATGCGTCATTGACCTTACATTGACCGACATAAACATTTAATGCTACTATATCATGTAAGGTAAAGCGCGCGGCGTCATGCGTTGGCAGTGGGGGCTGGGGCCGAGTCGCCAAGTATACGGAATACGCGCGTCAGAACATACGCGGGTTGTACGCGGGCCGGGCGTCCGGCTCCGGGTCCTCAGCAGTCAGCACATGATACAGTAGATTATTAATATTATGCACATCTTTTAGAACTGTGACCTTTCGCAAAATTTGATTCGCAATGAAAAGTACAGTACAAGTACTCAGAGTTACACAGACGGGGGGGGGGGGCAGACAAAAGGAACCCAGGATGCCGGGTTGCCTCAGTGATGCCTCTTGAATTGACTTGACTTGACTTGACTTGACTTGACTTGACTTGACTTGTCTTGACTTGTCTTGACTCATCATGCTGCTGGGGAAAGACGGGCCGAGCGCGAGGCCGAACGCGCACCAGGCAGATGTACTCACCGAGATCGGCCGCAAACATCGTGGCGCACATCGAGCAGCAGTACCAGTCCTCGGTCCTCCAACCTCCAAGCTCTCGCGCGCCTCGCAATCACGCGGCTCTCCTCGACCAACTCGACGCCCAGCTCAATTCCATTATCCGTCTGTGCTCCGTTTGTAAGTCTGCGCCAAACATAGAACTGGCCTATCAGGCGACAAGAGTGCTGATGATCGCCGACGAGGTCACGCGCCATGAGGTGCGGACGGCGCGCGACGAGCTCGGCGCCTTGCTGCGGAGCAGCCGGGCTCTCGAAGGCCGTGTGGCTCTTGAGATCCTCCGCAAGCGTGGGCTGCGCGACGCGGCCACGGTCACCGAGTATGAGTCGTCGGCGCTGCGCTCGCTCGCTGAAGAGAAGGATGCGGACTCCATGAGCGCCGCCGCAATGCTCGCGGCGTCGGACCACGCGCGTGCCGACCTTGAGCAGCGTCTCGTGGCGTGCGAGGCGCGCATGCAGCGTGCGGAGCAGGAGCGCGATGCGCTGGCCGTGGAGCTCGAGGCGGCGCGGCACGAGGCGCATGCGCTCATGCAAGAGGCTGCCGCCTCCGTCGAGGCCGAGGTGCACGCGGCCGCCGCCCTTTTCGAGTCCGAGCAGCGCGTCGCCGCCGCCGTGGCGCATGCTGCGATGTCGGTCGATTCGATGGATCGGATGGTGGCGGAGTCTCAGGCGCGACTGGACGAGTCGACGCGCTACTGGGCCGGCATGGTGGCGACCATGGAGGCGGCCCGGGACGTGGCCGAGGCGCGAGCGGCCGCGGCCGAGAAATTGGCCGCGAAGGTACTCGAAGGTCCGACAGGCGATGGTGGCGCGCAGGCGGCAGCGGCAGCAGCAGCGGCAGCGGACGACGCTAAGGAAGACGCACAAAAGCGGAGCGATGCGCAGCTGGCGGCGCTCAAGGCGGAGCACGCCTTAATGGAGAAGCAGCTGCACGCACGCGTGGAGGAGCTCGTGGAGGCACAGCTGCCCGCACGCTGCCGCGCCGCTCTCGAAGCGTCTTTGCATGCAGCTGAGGAGAGGTTACGGGCGGAAGCGTTCGCTGAAGCTGGTGCGATGGTGGAGCGCGCACGAGCGGATGCTCGTGCTGAGAGCGAGCTGGCCATGCGAGCTAGCCTTGCGCAGAGTGAGCTTGCATTGGAGAGCGCGCGCGCGTCCGCTGCCCGGTCCCAGGCTGAGGGCGACGCGCTAAAGGAGCGCATGCAAGCGCTCGAGACGGCGCGACGTCGCGCACAGGAAGAGGCGGACGCGATGGCAGCCGAGGCACGCGAGCTGCGGGCAGCCGAGGCGCGGAGGCCCTCGCGTCCGATTCCGTTGCCACCGATGCCGGCGACCGCTGCTCTTGTCGCAGAGCTTGAGGGCGTGTCTGCGGAGGCGACGAAGCAGAAGGCGCTGGCAGCCTCGCTGCAGCAGCGCGTCTCAGAGCTGGAGGGTGAAGCTGCGGAGGCGACGAAGCAGAAGGCGCTGGCAGCCTCGCTGCAGCAGCGCGTCACAGAGCTGGAGGGTGTGGAGGCCACCAGCTTTCAGTCGGTCTGGTCGCTGCAGCAGCGTGTGACGGAGCTTGAGGCCATGGCTGCGGAGGCCTTGACAAAAGAGGCGATGGCCGCCTCGCTTCAGCAGCGTGTGACGGAGCTCGAGGCCTCTCTCGCTACAGCGAGGCCACACCTGCAACGGGTGGCAGAGCTCGAGGCGGCGGCACGCGTGGCGTCGCTCAACGAGGAGAGATTGCAAGAACGGCTTGCAGAGCTCGAGTCGGCGGCTGCCGAGGAGCGGGAGGAAGCGGCTTATGCATTGGCCGAGCTGCAGCAACAGGTGGCCAAGCTCGAAGCAGCTCGGCCTCCGCCGCCTCGGCCGCCGCCGCATCGGCCGCCGCCGCATCGGCCGCCGCCTGCAGTGGAGGCGTCTTCAGAGGCTGCCGCCGCTGCGGTGCTGCGACAACAGGTGGCCTCGCTGGAGGCGTCTGCAGCGGAGGCGTCCAAAGAGGTTGCCGCCGCTGCGGTGCTGCGACAACAGGTGGCCTCGCTGGAGGCGTCTGCAGCGGAGGCGTCCAAAGAGGCTGCCGCCGCTGCGGTGCTGCGACAACAGGTGGCCTCGCTGGAGGCGTCTGCAGCGGAGGCGTCCAAAGAGGTTGCCGCCGCTGCGGTGCTGCGACAACAGGTGGCCTCGCTGGAGGCGTCTGCAGCGGAGGCGTCCAAAGAGGTTGCCGCCGCTGCGGTGCTGCGACAACAGGTGGCCTCGCTGGAGGCGTCTGCAGCGGAGGCGTCTAAAGAGGTTGCCGCCGCTGCGGTGCTGCGACAACAGGTGGCCTCGCTGGAGGCGTCTGCAGCGGAGGCGTCTAATGAGGTTGTCGCCCTTCGGCAGCGCGGGGCCGAGCTCGAGGTGGCTGGTCAAGTGACGCATCTCGAGCGGCTTCGACCGAAGCAGCTCGACTCTCTGCAGTCTCTAGGCGACTCATTCTCCTCGTCGTTGGGTTCACTACTCGAGGAGAGCGCAACCGAGGCTGGGGGCGATGCGGTGGCCATTTCAGACGGCGAGGCGACGCCAGGATGGCTTCGATCGGCTAGGGACTCGTGCTTTCCTATTCCAGATGCCGTTACTTTCGCGCCTTCCGCGGAGCTCATCGCAGCCGCCGCCCGAGTCGGCGCTTGCGTCCATGCGAATGAAGACTTCGCGGCGGCTGAAGACGAGGCGCTGCTGGCGGCCACTGAGCTAGCCGTGGAGGAGGCCGGCAGGGGGATGGCTGCCTCGCAGCAGGAGGATGATTCTGTCCTATTGGACGTGCAGCAGGATGTGCAGCAAGGCCAAGCTGCCGAGAACGCAGTTGCCGGCTCGGAGTCTGGCACGAATGCCGTGTCAATGTTTTCTCTGAAAGAGGATCTGCAGCAGCCCTCTCAAGCTATGGTCGACCCAGCGGCCGCCCAGCAGTCCTCAGTTGAAGAAGAGGCTATCCAACGGAGACTCCAGCTTCGGCGCCGGAGCGGCGGCTACCTGGTGGAAGGCGCGGAGGAACAGGTGGAAGAGGAGGAGGAGTCTTTGGGAAAAGCGGAGGAACCTGCGGCTGAGGAGTCTGCGCCAGCCTTTCCGACTGAACAGGAATCCGCAGATGAGCCAGCCGCAGATGAGCCAGCCGCAGATGAGCCAGCCGCTGCGGAGCCAGTCGCTGATGAGCCTGTGTCCGAGTCGCCTGTGTCAGCGGAGCCGGCGGCAGAGGAGCCGGTGGCTGATGCGACCGTGGCCGCAGATGAGGTTCATCTATCGGCATCCCTTAAGAAGCTCTGCGACACGTCGGCGACCGACATATCGACCCTTTACGCCGTGCAGGACCTGCTCGGCGAGGGCCGCTTCTCCAAGGTCTATTCGGTCGTGGATGAGGCGACTGGGCAGGTGCTCGCGCTCAAGGAGCTCGACATGGGCGCGATCGTTGAGGATGAGGAGGGCCTCGAGATGCTCGAGGCGGAGGTGCTGGCCCTGAAGCGCGCGGGCAATGCACCGCACATCATCCTGCTGCACAAGGTCGTGGCCTCGCCCGACGCCATCTATCTCGCCATGGACCGCGTGCCAGGCCGCGAGCTCTTCGTTGTGGTGGAGGAGCGCGGCGCGCTTGAGACCAGCTACGTGCGCCACCTGATGCAGCAGCTGCTCACGGCACTCACGGCGCTCGCTGAGGTCGGCGTTGTGCACCGCGACGTGAAGCCCGAGAACATCATGGTGAGCGAGGAGGAGACGGAGCGGCCGCACCTGACGCTCATCGACTTTGGGTACGCGGCACTGCTGGGCGGCGGCGACGCACCCACAGAGCTGACGGGTGTCGCCGGCTCGCCCGAGTACGCGGCGCCCGAGGTGCTCTCGTGGATTGCGGTCGAGGCGGGCGATGCGGGCGAGGAGGAGGGCGAGCCCTACGACGCTGGTTGCGACGTTTGGAGCGTGGGCGTGACGGCGTATGTGCTGCTGTGCGGTGAGTTGCCCTCCGACTTGCCCGAGGAGGCGACCAAGGAAGCGCTCATTGAAGCTGCACTCAGCGTCGACCTCTCCTTCCCTCGACTGGAGGGCGATGCGATGGTGAGGCGAGGTGAAGTGATGGGGAAACTGGAGGGCGAAGCGGCGATGGTGCCGGCGCGTGAGTTTGTGCGCGCGTGCATGACGGTGGATCGCCATGATCGCCCCTCGGCGCTGCAGCTACTCGAGCACCCGTGGTTTGGGGGCCAAGCCACCACCACACTGTTGGAGGAGGGTGTACGCGTCGACGAGGTGGGCGAGGTGGCGCCGGGTTCTGCCGCAGGGCACCCCGAAGTGCAGGCAGGAACAAGAGCGGACGCGCCTGTGACGGATGCTCCGGATTCAGAGGACGAGGAGCGGGAGGAGGCGGCTTATGCATTGGCCGAGCTGCAGCAACAGGTGGCCAAGCTCGAAGCAGCTCGGCCTCCGCCGACTCGGCCGCCGCCGCCTCGGCCGCCGCCGCCTCGGCCGCCGCCGCCTCGGAAGCTGAGTGCAGCAGAGGTGTCTTCAGAGGCTCCCGCCGCTACGGTGCTGCGACAACTGGAGCCACCGCCTGCATCGGCGGAGTCTGCGGCGGCGGAGCCAGAGCAAGCTGCCTCATTGGCCAACGCACCGGCAACTTCTGTGGAAGAAGCTGAGAAGCCTGTTGGAAAAGTGGAGGCGCCTGTGGAAAAGGTGGAGGAGCCTGTGGGAAAAGCGGAGGAGCCTGTGGGACAGGCGGAGGAGTTCACTCATGCGGTAACCCAGCCGGCAGCCATCAAAGGGTCGAATGGCGAGGAGTTCATGGCTGCCGATGCCTCGCCCAGCCTGCCCATGCTCGACGACTCCGCCACTGCCTCGATTGAGTCGCCGGTGAGGGCACCGCCTGCCCTCGTTGACAGTCTCTTCGGGACGCCAGTGCAGGGAACCCCTCCTCTGGCATCTGAAATGGAGGTGGCTGTCTGCACACCGTCGAGGTTGGTGTCGCCTGCACCTACCCATGCAGTGGCAGAGGCACCCGGCCATGAGGCAGCACCAGAGGCAGCGGCAGAGGCACCGCCGCCGCCGCCGCCGCCGCCGCCGCCGCAGGCTGCTGCCGCGGGCGAAGGCGCAGCCGCCACCCCACCACCGCCCCGCCCCGGCCCGCCTCCCCGCCCGCCACCACGCCCGCCACCACACCCGCCACCACACCCGCCACCCGGCCCGCCGCCGGTGCCCAGGGCTAGCCCGCCTGCACCTGCCCAGGTCACACCTGCTGAGGTTACTTCCGCCGAGGTCCCTCCCGCCGTAATCCTTGACGTCGAAGCTCCTCCCGCCGAAGCCTCTCCCGCCACAGCCATTGACGCTCCGATCATTCACACCATTTCCACCGAGACCACTCCCTCCAAAGATCCTCCCGCCGCACTCCTTGGTGTGCTAGGGGCGACGCCGGTGCTTCCCGTGCCACAAGAGCCAGTCCACGACTTGAATTATTGGCAGCGCGAGACAGAGGCGCTAGAGGCCGCCCTTGCTCGACAAGAGATGGAAGATACTTCCACCATCGTAGCGTCTGGCGCCGACGTCGCCGCCTTCACCGCCGCAGCCGCCTTCGAGCCGGCGGCTGAGGGCGAAGCTCGCAGAGTGGCCGCGAACGTTGAGGCTCGGAAAGCTCAGAGTACCACGGAGAGCACATATCAGCACCCTCCGGACGTTTTGATTGCGGCATCGAGACCGATGACGAGGGCCCTTGGCACATTCTCCTCCGTCGGTGCCCAAAATGTCCCAACCGACGCACTGCCTGCCGAGCCACTGCCGCTAAGCACGACCGCTGACTCCTTCGGAGACGCCGTGCCGAGCGTTGCAGAGGCTGTCCCAAATTTTGAGGCAGCTGCAGCGAGCTCGGCCCTCGACGACTTTATCAGTGACTCATCTCCGTCGTCATCCTCCGCCCCTATGCCCTCCGAGGCAGCCGCAGCTCGCTCGGCCCTTGACGACTACTTCGGCCCCGATCCGGCCTCCCCTCCGACTCATTGCTCGTCTTCGTTAGCCTCCGGTTCAGCAGCATCGACCCCGGTCCTCTATGCTATGGAGGCGGGTTCGAGCACTGCGGACTCCCCCTTTCCAGCCGGTGAACCACCCGCTGTGAGCTTTGGAGAGGATCATCCGAGCTCTGGTGGGGGTGCTGTGGTGAGCTTCATGGGCGACAGCGCCAATAGCAGCCCACAGGCGGTGAGCAGCTTCATGGACGCCGTGCCGAGCGTTGCAGAGGCTGCCCCAAATTTTGGGGCAGCTGCAGTGAGCTCGGCCCTCGACGACTTTATCAGTGGCTCATCTCCGTCGTCGCCCTCCGCCCCTATGCCTTCCGAGGCAGCAGCAGCTCGCTCGGCCCTCGACGACTTTATGAGTGACTCATCTCCGTCGTCGCCCTCCGCCCCTATGCCCTCCGAGGCAGCCGCAGCGAGCTCGGCCCTCGACGACTACTTCAGCCCCGCACCGGGTCCGCTACCTGCCGACGACTCGTCTCGTCCTGCTAGCTCCGAGGCAGCGTCGACCCTTGACGCTGACTTCTTCACCCCCGCCGTACTGCACCCACGCGCGTCACAACTGCCTCTGGTGGTACCCGCGCCGCCCATCTTCTCTCCCTCCGCGTCCGAGGCGTCCACCCCTGGGCTCGACATCTTCTTCACGCCTCAGCAGCCCCCACCCTCGGCCCAGCAACCGCAACCCACATCCACGCAGCAGCTGCCACCCCCTTCCGAGGCGTCCACCTCGGCGATCGACTTGGACATCTTCTTCACGCCGCAGCAGCCGCCACGGTCGTCAGAGGCGCCGTCCTCGGAGCTTGATGGAATGATGAGATTCGCGCCTCCCGCACCACCGCTCGCGCCCATGTTCACATCGCCCGCGCCCGTGACCTCGCCCTCCGAGGCAGCATCGACGCCGGGTCTCAATGACGTCTTCTTCTCTCCCACGGAGAGCGTCCACGAGGCACCCGGTCATGAGCCAGCACCAGAGGCACCCGGTCATGTGCCAGCACCAGAGGCACCCGGTCATGAGCCAGCACCAGAGGCACCCGGTCATGAGCCAGCACCAGAGGCAGCGGCAGAGGCACCGCCGCCGCCGCCGGCTGCGGCCGCGGGCGAAGGGGCAGCCTCCTCACAACCATCGCCCCACTCGCCTCCCCGCCCGCCTCCACGCCCGCCTCCCCGCCCGCCCCCCCACCCGCCACCGGTGCCCAAGGCTAAGCCCCTCGCGCCCGCGGAGGTCGAAAGGTCTCACGGCGAGGCAGACAGCGCCAGCAGCGCATCGAAGGGTACTCCTTCGACGCGCTCTGTGCCAATCGAGGACGCCAAGAAGGTCGTCATCGACTGGGAGAGCGCGCGCGGCGACCCCAACGAGCCGATGAAGATGTCGGTCAAGGACATGGCCAGACGGTTGAGCGGCGGCGACAGTTGATCACACGCTCGCACCACCCTTTTTCTTACCCTTTTGAGTTTCGTTTGTTCTGTGCTACACAACGCCCCCAGACCCGCGTAAGACCCGCGAGGTCAAAATAATCCACGCGACGCCGACAATGCAGCGTCTGTGAACTGTGTCTGTGCGAGTCTGGTCTGTGTAAGCGCTGCTTCACTCCGCCCGCCCGGTGCACAGCACACGCGCTCCATTTACGTTCCGGCGACTAACGTATAATCTCATATGATACCGGGGGCGGTAACGCCTACGATTCGTCGATGTGGCGTGGCTCCCCCCCCGTCCTCGCGACGGCCGACGCGATCACGATTCTCGTCTGAATCTCGTATCGATCACGTCTGGGATCTCGATCACGTGACTGTGCATCTCGTTCACGTGTGCAGGTCACCGCGACCAGGCAAGTCCTGCTCCGTGTTTTGCTGGTCCTGCAGCCATCGCATAGCCAACTGCTGCGGTGAGGGCTCCACGATCGTCAGAGAGGGCGGCCGTCGCACGCGAGCGATCCGCTCTTGCACTCGAGATATAATTCGTGGACCTGGGTTTACTGGCGCATCGATGCTGATCCTGAACCTGATTCCCTCACTGCCCTCCTCAAGGTCCACGAGCAATTCGGCCGTTGCCGCGTCCACCACCGCCCGCGCGACAATGAGCTGCCCGACGAGTGCCACGCGGCTGTCACGCAACTTCTCGATTTCGGAGTGGAGCGCAGTGATCTCTTCCAGGCGATCGAGTTGAAGTGCAGCGAGCTGTGCCTCGCGCCTCTCAGCCGCCTGCTGCCTGTCCTTGAGTGCGCGTCGACCTAACCGGCCGCGCGCGAAAGACTGCACGCGCGCCGCGGCGCGTTGTTCCTCCTCCACGTCCGGGAACTCCACACCTACGTCAAAATAGGAGTCCTCAACCTCATCGGTCGTCAGCTCGTTCCCTCCCTCCGCCGTCAGCGCGCTCCCTCCATCAGCGTGAGCCTCCGCTCCATTGTTAAGTTGCGTTCTTCGAATGCGCGCCATCTCCTCGGCAATCTGCTCGTCGCTCATCAGGGCAGGATCGAGCAGCATCTCATCGGACCAGACCCACAGTGGATCGCCGCCAGTCGGAACCTCGAATGCAAAAGCGTCCACCCTCGCCTTCATCATCCTCTCCTTAAGCTTCAGCGTGGCTGGCTGGTCGTCGAGGAGGTCGGAGTTCGAGTTGGCGGCAGGTTCAGCGCGTCTTCGATGTGCTGTCTGGTTGGCGAGCTTTTGCTCGCTCGGCTGCACGAGTTGGTCCTCGTTCAACCTCCTCAATCTCAATCTCAGTTTGGAGGAGAGGAGGCCCATGCTAAACTTGGTTGGCTTGTCAAACCCGGACGAGGATGCGACTGGCGAGGTAGTCTTGAACGATGGCGGGTGGTCGTCATTGGTAATCACCGGCGACGGGTGGCCGCCAAAATAAGCGATAGTCCCGGCAATGTATCGTCGAGCGCTCATCGCGGTCTTGACATTGGAGTTCAATTGAGTGTGGAACTCACTTTCAGCCTTACAAACTGAATGCATGCTGTGGTTCTGGTTCAAGTGCACTTAGGTCGCTTCACGGGTGCATGCAAAGGTCACCTTGGAAACGGACTCAAACGAGTTGTACTTCTCGTTTTTCGATGAAGCATCGTCCTTCGCCTGTTTGGCAGCGTCCTGCCTCGCCGCCACGTGGGTACTCACGAGATGCGAGCGTAATATCTTCGTCGCATGCAAAGATTGAGGGCATTCGTGGCACGCAAAAGGCACAGACATTCGTCTTTGGCACAGCTCGTGGTCGTGAGGCAGGCTTCATCACTCCGCAGGGGCTTTGGTTAGCTCTCCGTGCTGCACCGGAGGAGTTACCGAGGGTCCGCGTGGCCGCAGAGAGGAAGCCAGCTCCACCACCGGCTGAGCCAGTTGACCGTTCAAGTTTCATCACCGTGGCAGAGCCCGAGCCAGACCCGGAAGATGTACCATCGATGATGCCAGTGCTCGAACCGGAGCCGGAGCCCCCGCCACTAGAGCAGGCGCCACCCCATTCCCTTAAACCATTTGAACCAGAGCCTCCGCCACCAGGGCCACCACCAGCACCAGCACCAGCACCAATGCCAGAACCAGAGCGGGATCAACTAGAGTCGGAATTGGAATTGGAGTTGGAGGTGCAACGCGTGCAACTGCAACCAGAGCCAGAGCCAGAGCCAGAGCCCTTGGCACCTATCCCTCTGCTTGCACCTCCAAGCTGCCCCGCGGCCGCCAGCACCAGGACACGACTCCATCGAGCAGCTCCGCGCCTGGGCATTGAGATCCTGTTCCGTGATATGGGTGCGTATGGGCCAGCAAGCAACGCGACCGCGCCCGACCTCATGCAACGGCACAGAAGAGCGCAGCTCTTGCCTAAGCAGCTGAGCTTCTTGGTGCATACAAAGTCTTGGAGCGGCGCGACCACTTCCATACAGTTACAGACGGTCAACGTTCGATGCGAGATGCATTCTGCCGTCATTGCACGAGCCACGCTCCGGCTGGAAGATGTGCTTGGGAGCCTTTGGTGCAGCGCGACGACGCAGCACGCATGCGGGCCGCCGCGTTCCACCCCGCTACCCACAATGATCGTGCGGGTCGCCCACTCTTCGAATCCGCACTTTCTCGACGCGTCGGTGACCTTCAGCCCCGAGGTGTACGAGCGGCGCTCCTCGTGGCTTCATCAGCCGATGGCCTTGGAGCGCGAGCGCCGGGATGGCGGGCGCGAAGCCCCTCGCATTCTGGTGCCGCTCCACCTGCTCCGTAACAACTCGTCGCTGCCGCTCTACCATTCGCCTCATCGACTGCCCAGAGCTGGCAAGAAAGCTACTGCAGCGGCGGTGCCCAATGCGGGCAGCGGTTTCAGACGCACGGGTGAGCCAGAGCACGGGGCATTTCATCATCGTAGTCGCACACATTCCGACGCACATCAGCCTCGTGCGGCGCACACAGCACATCATGCTCCATCCGCGGCGGCCTCCTCGGCGGCCGCCCCCACGGGCGTGGCTCTAGCCCACACGGAGAGACCTCTATCGACAGAGGCGGCCTGGAGTCTCGGCAAGAACGAGCCTCTACCGGCCACGGCAGGCGATGAGCTGCTGGGCGGCGGCTGGAAGTGGTGGGACGAGACGAGCAGACTGCATGTGTGCGCGATACATGCTACGAGAAATGCGCTGGCCGCCGCATCAGAGAGCGTCGAGCAGGTGATTGCCCTCGATTGCCCTCGACTGCACTTGATGGCACTTGATGGCACTTGATGGCACTTGATTGCACTTGATTGCCCTCGATTGCCCTCGACTGCTCTTGATGGCTGTCGATTGACCTTGATTGATGACCACTCGAGCCTCGGGCAGGAGCGGCAGACGGCGGGCGCGCGGTCCAAAGGGTTGGCATTCGAACAGCTTGAGCTCGTCATCGAGGAAAGTGGAGGCGAGGCCATCCCCAGCAGCCAGGACCGCAGTGCAAGCGTCGCTCGGCACGTCGCCACCCCCATGCAACCCTCAATGCGACCCACTGCCGCATCCTCAGCATCAGCCGAGGCAGCGGTAGCAGCTCAGCCAACGCCATCCGTGGTCGTCACTGCTGCAGCCACAGCCCCCGCCACTGTACCTCACCATGCATCATCAGCAGTTGTTCTGCCGTCGACTCGGACACACACGCTCACGCGCGTCTTATCGGCGGCTGAAGCTGGGTTCGTATCTGGCGCCCTCCTGGCCGCGTCACCCTCTCTGCCGAAATTAGGAGCCACGCTGGAGGAGCCCCTCATTCCCAGCTTCCGACTCAAAGAGATCGGCGAGCACAAAGCGGAACTCACTGCATTTGCGTCGTCCTCGTCTGCCTGGGCCTTCTACAACTTCAGGAGCGATAGGTTGCGAAGAGCCCGCTGATCAGGGGTCCTCGACGCGCGCATAGATAATCTTGACTTGACTTGAACTTGCAAGACTATTGTAGAACATGCATGCAGTGCTTGTCGAAGTTGTTGAGAACGCTCTGTTTTTTCGCGACTACAGAAAAATCGATGGCGAGGACTTACACTCACCGATCTCGGCCCAAGCAGAATCTGGAAAAAGAGGTCTTGCTGGCACTCGTTGCGGCTCTGGTTACGCCCGGCTTCGCCACCTCCGGCGCCGCCGCCTCAGATTGCAGCACCGCATGCGGCTTCGGCACGTGTAGCGATCTGCGTCGATTACTCACCTGCACACAGGTCGCAAGCATTTGCCCAAACTCGCCTGCGTTTGGTTGCGCACACTGCTGCACGCATGAACCCCCAAGCTCGCCACCATCGTCGCCACCCCGACCCCCCCCCTCGCCCCCATCACCACCACCTCCTTCTCCATCACCTCCTCCGCCTCCATTCCCTCCACCACCGTCTCCGCCGCCCTCCCCGCCGCCCTCACCGCCGCCGCCCATTCCGCCGCCCTCTCTGCCGCCCTCATCACCACCACCATACCCGCCCAGGCAACCGCCAAAGCCACCACCGCCAAAGCGACCCCCACGGCCGCCCTCATCCCCGCCATTCTTTCAAACCAACAGGGTACCAAATCGTCCGCCACCTCCGAAGCCACCCCCCTCCCCACCACCGCCTTCACCACCTCGACCACCCCGCAGCCCATGCCCATCGCTCCCACCGTCACCACCTTCACCCCCTTCGCCACCCACGCCACCTGTGGCGCCACCCCCTTTCCCAACGACGCCACCGCCGTGTGCCCCGCCAGCAGACACAACCACCTTTTCCACCTCGTTCACAGTCATCGCACTGCTGCTCTCAGTTGTATGCTGCGTTTGCTCGACGATCACGGCCCTAGTGCTCCGTGCTTGTTGGCACAATGCAAAGCGCGCCAAAAAGCGGAACAGCGCCAAGAAGCGGAGCAGCGCCAATGCCATTCCACTGCATGGGGGCACGGGGCGCTCGTATATCAAGGCAATAGAAGCTGCCGCCAGGGTTAAGTTGTCCCTCGACCACCCGCGGAAGAAGCCGGCGACGCCGCCGGAGAGCTCAGATGCGCACCTGACGCCTAGCGAGCCTGGCGTGTACCCTAAAGGGCCCGACGAGCTGCGCGCGTTGCCTCTCCACTCGTTGCTCCAGAGCCCGGGCGCCGCGATCAAACCAACCGGCTGGAAGAGAGTGGCATGCTTAGGGGGCTCGATCGGGGGGTCGCCTCGGCCTCCTTTAGTGGGCGCCATGGTGGGCACCCTGAGCGCCCCACCCCGGGTACTTCCCCTTTCGCGGCTGCCACCGGGGATGCAGGCTCTCACGCTCGCCTCACGCCTGGCGCAAAACGCATCGTCGGGAGGAGGGCAACGTCCCTTGGCGCCCGTCGCGCCCGTGGTCATTGTGCGCGCGCCCCTCGGCAGCTCGGCCGTGGTCGTGCTGCTCCAAAAGGCTCTCAAGGAGGCGGCGGAGCACCTAGGGACGCTGTTGCTGACAGAAGACGAGGAACAGATGGAAGAGGATGGCGTGCAGGTCATCCACCCGAGGCCCACAGGCCAGGCCCTCCAGGAGCTGCGCGCGGCCCTCGAGCTCTATCGAGCCCTCGCTCGCGAGAACGTGGCCGACCTGCTCGAGAGGAGCAAATGGCTCGAGCGAGGCCAGCGGTAGGGCGACAGCGCAGGGAAGGTTGGGTTAAAGAGCCAGGTATAGTACACGGTACGTAGCTACCGTACTACCGGTACATGTACAAGCTACAACCGCGTGCACTGCAATTGTGCAACGAGTCACATTAGCTACACGGTTTGTGCACGACTGTGCGCGCACGCTGGTCGGGGCACGCTCAAACTACACCGCACCCCGCGCTGTATATACACAGACTACACTGTAATGTGAAGCCGTCCCTTAGAGAACCAGCTGTCGTGTGGCTCACAAGAATCTGACAAGAATCGTATCCTTCAAGCATCAGCACACAGCAGAGAGACCGAGGCGTCGCGTCTGTTTGAACCGAACTTCAATAGACCACGTCAGCGTCGCTCCGCGCCGTCCGCACGTCGCTGACGCTTTGCCAAGCGGCGCCTCAAGCGCTCATTGACGAAGCTAAGAGCCCCGTCGGCCATGCAGACAGGCCCCCACGGCGAGCGGCGAGCGGTGCCCCGTTCCGCGTCACGGGTGCACCCCTGATCGCCGGTGACGCCCATAAGGAATGACGGGCTCCAGCCGCGTTGCTCAAAGCCCTCGACGAGCGCAGCCTCTTTCAGAGAGAGGCGGCGCATGCCCAGGTGCCCACCACCACGCTCGTCGGGCTCGTCATGCGTGCCAATGTGCACGCGAAGCACCTTGGCGTCGAGCGCCTGCCGCGCGAGCAGCGCCGCCGGGCTCGCCGTTGCGTTGAATAGCAGCCATTCGGCGCCCTGCGCATCCATGTCGACGAAGTCGACAAGCGCATACGGCGCAAGAAGCGTTGGCAACGAGATGACGTCGGCCACGGCACCGCCCTGTCTCCGGATCCCGATCATATCCCGCGCCTCCTTGGGCGAGAAGAAACGCTTGCTCGCGCATGCATTGCCGTCGCGGTGCACCTGCGCCTGCACCGAGTCGCACGAGTACACCGCGTACCATCCCGGATTCCCATTCTGCACAGCGCCGCCAGCCTCGTCGCGGTCGCCCATGGCCGCATGTACGATGCGTGCGCGTGCCTTGTCAAGCCCGTTGAGCGACAGCGTCGACCGCAGCGACTGCTGCTTGGCGAAGTCGATCTCGACCAGTGTGTACTCGTAGGCCAGGTTGGCCGGGCCCAGCAGCTGCCGCAGCGCCGCATGCGCCGTCAACGTCCAATAGCCAAAGCCCGCACCGATCTCGAGCATGGTGAACGACCGACCTCGTGGGCCGCGCACATACTCCACGACTGCCTCGAGCGTGTCCACGACCTCAAAATACTCCTCCGCCACCACCGGCAGCGGCAGAGACAGTGGGAACGCATTCTTATTACCGGCCGCCCACCTTAGCAGATCGCACAGCTGCACGCGCATGGCGTGCGCAATTCGCTGCCGGTAATAAGAGATGTGGCAGTACAGCTCGCGAGGCACGCGGACTCCGAGCCAGTCGATAACGACCTCCTGAGGTGGCCGACCATACATCGGCATAACGACCTCCAGAGGCGGCGGCAATATGAGCTCCGAGGCGTCAAGAAGACGGCGAGCCGTGAAATTGGTGAACACCGGGTGGTGTGGCAAGGAGAGTAATCCCACGATCGCGTTCGTGGCGAGCCTGAGAGAAGGGGAAGGTGACGCCATTTCACAAGTTCACGGCCCACACGCAAGGCCAATGATCACAAGCGAGAACTGGGCGGCGAATCGACCTCTTACACAGTGCCGTAGCACCGGTTTTCGCGTCTGTCGTGTTAACGTTCACAGGGGAATTTCCGCGCCTCGACGCGTCTCGACTACGGCGCGGCCCGCCGATCGCGCGCGAGTGTCCCACCGATAAGAGACATTCGCATGGTCACCGTGTCTGAGTCGACCACCAAGATTGTGGTCAAAGCTGCCTCGGCCTCGCCAAGCAGCGTGACGACAGTGGAGATCGCGTTCAACGCCACGCCACTCATGATAACATTCCCCGCGCCACGCTCCGAGGCCGCCTCCACCACCTCCATCGCCGCCACCGCCGCCACTGCTGCATCCAGCAGCGCGCGCCGATTGAGCCGGAGGTGTCCACCGCCACTTGAGGTGCTAGTCATGGGCTTCAGCTTTGAAATCGCCAATCGCACCTGCTGGCTGCTGCGCCCACTCCGTTGCGCGCAGTGGCCCGGCGTGCGCATCAAATCGGAGAAAGATCCGCGGCTGCAGAGCGCGCTGCATGCGGGTATTCTGAAGCAGCCGAAAAAGCCGGGCAGTGGCCGTGGCAATCTCGGCCTCGCCCTTGCCCATATCAGCGCGTGGCAACTCGTGGCTCACGGCCGCGACCGAGGTATGCCAGGCTGCAAGGGTCGTCATCCCTTCGCGCCGACGCTCATCATGGAGGAGGATGAGTCAGTACGGCCCGAGCAGAGCGCCTCGATTGTGCGGCTCTTGCGCACCCCACGCGCCGCCTTTGAGTACGACCTCTTCTACCTGAACGTGCTCCGCCCCGAGGGGGCTCCGTGCTCCAGAGGGCAGTCGCCACACTCTCATATTCTCTGCGTTCGTCGAGCGGCGAGTGAGAGCGGCGATCGCACCGGCAGTGCTCACGGCCATGGAATTTGGGGCTTGGCGGGTGTCACGAAGCTGTATTCGAATGTGTGGATGGGCGCCTACGCGCTGCGTCCCTCGGGTGCGAGCCGGCTCATGCGTCTGCTGCAGCACGACCCTCCCGACCTGTCGCACGTCGTGCTCGACACATGGGTGGCCCACCAGGTGGCCGAGGCCAATAGCGGGCTACGTACGGTGGTGTGGAACACGACGAATGAGCTCTTCCAGCATGGGGACGAGCGCCGCTCGGATCGCAAGAGCATCAACAATGACCTCATCGGAAGACTAGACCGATACCTCCGTACACTGCGCGGCCCCGACACGCTAGGCCACCCACAATGGCTCGCGCGCGTGGAGGCTGTGTACAAGGTGATAGAGCACAGTATCACCGTGCACGGTGCGCTGGCCACTATCGTGCTGCTCGTCTGCGCTGGCATCGTGCGCCGATGCTGCTGCCGTGCCCAGCCGTCGGAGTCGGCGCTGCCACGAACAGAGAGTGGCATGGCCTTGGACCGCGATGCACCAGCGTGGCTCCGGCGACGGCGCGGCGAGGGCCGGGGCTTCCACAGACGCACACCATCGACCTTCAGCCTGCTCAACGAGGATGAGGATTTGTAACAGGCCTCTTACCGTACTGGGTGTGAGGTCCACCGGACCACGGAGCTCGAGGGCGAGGACCGAGGATTAGCCCGATCTAGCAGACCATTAGAGCGATACGTGTCGGGTTCGTGCTCGTCATGCCCACCCGATCTGAAGCAAATTATCTTTGCCCCCTAACCTGAACCGAATTCTTCCGGACGGCCGAGAGATCGGTGCCGCGCCCCCCGCACTAACCGCCCGCGTACGGTTACTTCTGCTTCAGATTTGTCTTCTCGCCGGGCGAGTTAACAGAAGAGGGCGGTTGGGCCGGGGTGAAGGTAGCCCCGGCGAGTTAGGAACCAGAGCATGCTACGCGCGCTCCCGCCACCAGCCGGAGGATACGGTGGGGAGCGCCCACCCCAAGGGGGGGGGGCGGGCCCGTCCGGTATAGCCGATACGCGCGCCGAGCGCGACGTTTCCTCCGTCGGCGCAAAACGGATCGGAGTTTCCGCGATCCGCGCGATGCGGAGACCAAGGCCGGCCAACGCGCAGGCCATCGCGCCCGTCTAGCGCGCGCAATTTTTGGTGAAACAGGGAATTTTCAACTAGAGCACCTTCATCGTGACGAGCTCACATGGCTGCTCAAGCTCCTGCAGTCCCAGTCGTCGTCCCAGTTCCTGCTCCGGGCAACCCCTTCTTCGATCAGGACCCGGTCTACCTTCCGGCTGGGCATCCGCTCGTCACTGCCACGGGAGCTTTCCTCGCATGGCAGCCAGTCGTGGCTGCCCCGCCCGCTCCGGCGCAGATGTCTGTGCCCGCCTACGCGCTCCTTTTCTCATTCGGCATTCGTTGCCGAGTTTCCCCGTTACCCGCTGATCAACTGGCGGCGCGTGGCGCCAACCCCTTCACGCTACGCTTGCACGCCGCGTACTGGAGCCGTATGCTTACCGAGCTCTGCGCGTCCGGCTTGGCTCCGCCGGGCACTGTCTATGGCACCGTGTCCGAGCTCCACGATGCGATCGCCGGGCTCTCCTTGCAGAATCCGAATCAGCTGCTCATCGTTGCAGCGGATTGGAACCTGGCGCCGGGCCTCGCGGCCCCGGGCGCAGGTGCTGCTCAGGCTGCTGCCCGCGTTCGCTTCACCGAGATATCTTTCTTAGCTGCCGCCTCGGTCACGAGCCTAGAGATCGCTTCAGGCCCTAGAGCCATCGCCTCTATCCTCGTTCCCGGAGAGTGCCTGCTCGCCATGCGCATCCTCCTGCACCACAACCCTAAGGGTGCGGATGTGGCGAGCTCGCGAGACGCTACCTGCATCGCCATCAACGGGCTCCGGCCGCAGCTCTTCAACTATTTTAACTACTCGCTGCGGCTGGACACCACGGGTCCTGTGCCCGTCTTGCTGCCGCAGATGAAGCCTACCGCTACCGGCGGCGGCTACTCTTTCGCCACCGCTACTTCGCGCGAAGATCCGAACTCGCTCCTATCCCACTTCCTCCGCTTCGAGCTCGACTCGATGGACTTGTTCGAGCAGCCTCACGGAGCGGGCAGCTGGTTTAGCTGCCTCAACGTCTGCACTACGCGCGAAGTCATTACCAAGCCCAACTATTTCGTTCAGGTTAGCAACCTCAAGCGCATCAAGAGTTTCGTCAATGTCCTTCTTGGGGCCATCGGCGTACCCCAGGCACTGCCGGCGGCCCCAGTCTCGCCGGGCTACACGTGGCCCGCGTTTGTGGACTTCTATATCTCCAAGCTCGAGCTTGCGGCCGGTCTTCCCCTTCTATTGGACCAGTACGAACATATCGCCGCTTGCGCGTCCATCTTCCAGGGCGCTCTTACGGCGCTGCGCCAGAGACTAACCTCCCTCATTCGCGATCCAAACCCCTCGGCTCGGACCATGCAAGTTCCCATGTTTCCGCGGGACAGCGCCGCGATTCAAGATCTGACCACGCTCGAGACCGAGATCGCGCGTAAGCGAGCGGCGCGGGGTGATCTGGCTAATGCTTTTAAGCAGCACGAGGGGAGGGTCGCAACAGCTACCTGGGAGATGCTGAAGCTGGACGACGAGTTCTACACCAGTTACCTTAAGGCGAAGGCCAAGAAACCTCGCGTGGGAGAGGCTTCAACTTCGCTTGCTTTCGGCTCGGAGCTCGCTGATCTTTCCGGAGCTGGGGACGACGGGGCCGGCCTTCCCCCGGGTTCCTTGGCTCAATCTCACCGCTTTCTCAATGGCTTCCTCATCATTAGCGGGTCGAGCTGGAACATTCCGGGCCTGGCACAGCACCTAAAAGTCCCAGTTCGCGGGGCCGGCTCTCCCTGCTGGCCTTTCCTGCTCGCAGCATGCGCCGACAGAAACAGAATGGCCCGCTGCGCGATGGCTGGTAAGCCTGGCCACGAAGACGCTCGCTCCCTCAACCACGTCCTCATCCCCAATTTTGACCGGCATGCCATGGCAGCGCTATTCTCGACGCCGGCCACACCGGAGCAGACCGCCGGCCTCGTAAAGGTCCCCACCGGCAAGGGCAAAGGCCGGGGCAAAGGCGGCGGGCGAGGCAAAGGAGAACGCGGTCGAGGGCGCCAAGGCGGGCGCCAAGGCGGACGCGGGCAGCAACCTCCTGCCGTCGACGCGGGCGTCGCTGTCGACGGGGGCGCAGCCGCATATGCCGTCGTCCTAGCCGAGCTTGACTCTCTCAAGCGCCGTCTCGCTGCGCATGAGCAGCCTGACCCCAAGCTATCGAGCCCAGCAGCGAGGATCGCCCACGCTGGAGGGAGGCACGCCCAGCTCCAGCACCAGCCGGAACCGCCCCCGCTTCTCCAGTACCGGCCGCCGTCGCCCGAGCCTGCAGATACCGACGAGACGGAGCTCATCGCTGACCAGCTTTTTGAGCGGCCGCCCCAGGTAGAGCCACCTGCAGGCGGCCTGTATCCCAGGCTCAACCAACCGGTCATACGGAACTTTCGCCTCGTCATCGGCGACATCGCCGAAGACCTCGCCATCACTGCTGATCTTGCTCGCCTGTTGCGAGAGCTTACCGTCGCGCGCCAAAACTCGCTCGCCGCCACGAACTTGCGCGAGCTTCAGTCGCCACTCAAAACGCTCGCGGCGTCAGTGAGCGCAAAGGGCAAATTCGTCGTCGATTGTGGAGGCCAGGGCCAGTGCGGCCCCAACACCATAGCTTACTTGCTCGGACTCGTGGGCCGGGCCGAAATCGACGGCCCTCAGCTTCGCCGCGCTGTGGTGAAGCACGCGATGGTGCCAGCCCATCGTGCCCGTGTCACACGCTTCCGTGATCGCCAAAAGCAACCCTACACGCTCGAAGGGCTTATTCTGCGCTGCATGGAAGATAACCCAGGCAGCGGCTCAAACTCGCTCACCCAGACGGTACGGAGCTGGTGCCAAGACATCGCCAAGCCAGCCTCCTGGACGGATCTGGCTTTCCTTCAGGTGGCAGCCGACTGCTACGGAGTCGCGATCTACATCCACACGGTCGACGACCTCAGCACGCTCGGCAACCTCGGCGTTATCCTGCCCTGCAGCCAGACGGCTCCGACCGCCCTTCTCGAAGTCGGCATGTGGATAGGTCGACACCTCGTGGCGGTGGTCACCGCTGACGGCACTTCTGGTCGCGCCGCCCCGGGTCACGTGGGCGAGGCGCGCCCTTACGAACCGCCGGCAATACCGCCTTTGACTCTTCAAGGCGTTCGAGATCTGCTTCTCACGGCGGAAGCGCCCACTGTCCTCGTCGCCTGCGAATTCTCGGGTGCCCTCACCACCGTCCTCCGGGCGCAGGGGCACCGCACTCTCTCGTGCGACCTCCGCCCCGCACTCCATCGCTTTCCGCACTATCAGGGGGACGTACGCGCTATCGTCGGCCTGCAGCGTTGGGAGCGCGCCTATTTCTTTCCGAATTGCTTCCAGCATCTTCGCGGCGACGACCGCTGCCTCCCCTTCAAAATAGACGACTGTCGGGCATTCTGGGCGGCGGCTATGGTCCTGTGGTGCCTCTCGTGCCCACATGCGCGCGTGGTGATCGTCGAGCAGCCTGACACCATCGTCTATGACTATGTCGACGTCACCACCTTCGCCTCTCTCTTCGAATTTCACACCAGCCAATATGGGGACCCAGCGCAAAGCGACAAGTTTGTCCGGCTGGCAATCCGAAACGCCCGCTTGTGCCCGCCAACGCAGCCGATCGCACCGCAGCGCAGTCGCCCGACCCACCTCGACTACCCCGATCCGGACGCACGAGATCGCGCACGCAGCTCCTGGGCTCCCCACGTGCTCACGTGCAACGCGCTTGCTAACCTAGCTGCGTCGAAGGACGACTCTCCCGCGCCTAGCTACCCCTCGCTGATAGCCGCATTCGCGTCCAGCTGGTTCCGCAATGGGCATCCGGTCCCCAAAGATTATCTTGCTCCAGACGCACAGCCTTCTAGTCTCAAGTGGCGTCGATACCAGGAGGTTCGCGGCCCAGGAGACGGTCGTCGCCCTCCCGTCTTTGAATCTCCCCTCGCACTCATCGGAGACGGAGGATGGGACGATGGCCCCGGCGACTCTGACATCGACCCGCTTTTGCAACCATCGCCCAGCATCTTCGACCGTCCCGCAGCCTCTGCCGGCGCCGGTGAGTCACAACTGCTCCTCGAGCCTATACTTCGGTTCGCGCGCAGCCCATGCTGCGCGCGCCAAAAACCGGCCTGCCATAGCAAGGCTAGCACTCGTGAAGCCCCGCCATAGGCCCACGTGTCGCCCCCCCGCGCCGCGCGCGTCCAAGCGCACAGCGTCCGACCCCGGGACCCATGCTGTGTCGCCCTAGGGAGCGGCTTCTAGCCCTCACCAAAGCCCAAGACCAAGCGCACAGCGTCCGATCCCGGGACTCATGCTGTGTCGCCCCAGAGTCACCGGGAGTGGCTTTTAGCCCTCACCGCCAGGGCCATAGCTCGTGATCGGCCGATCACCCATGCATTTCAGCCCTTGCTGAGCCAGAGGCATTCAGCCCTTGCTGAGCCAAACACTGCTCACGGCAGACACCGCTCCAGCCTCGCTGGTGCTCATGGATAAATACCCACCCACCCTTCCCAACAGGGACTTCTTCTGGCTCTTCTGGCTCTTCCCCCGGCAGTATTCTCGAGCTGCCGGAAGATCAAACGGTGGACATTCGAGGTTACCCAGAAGGAGTTGCCATCCTCCTATTCGTCTGTGCACTCGCCGAGCCTCTTATCTTGGCGCATGCCAACGGCTTTACGAGCGCAGGACTCATCTTGCCACCGGGCTCCCCGAGATCTCAGGCTATGAGCCTGATCAATCGCCTCAGCGGCCGCATTGTGTCAGCAGCCCTCTACATGCCATTCATGATCGGGCAGTATGCCCCGGGGGCTATGCTATTCACGGTCCCGGTCGATTTTGCTCCTCCGCCGCGCTCGATCGTGCGCTCTCCAGCCCATCTGGCTGGGGCTCTCTCTGCGGGCGCAGCCTTTGTGTGGTGCACGCTTGCAGCGCTGGCCGGCACGCCTCTGGGAGATCCCGCTTCTCGCGCGCTTCTCTCGTGCCGCATGTTCCAGTCGCCCGGCACCGCCCCACTCGATATCCCGCCCGCCGCGACAGTGGAGTTTGCTTTCGGCGTCACCAAGCTCCAAAGCCTGCAGCAGCGACCCAATCCTGATCATCCTCGCGCAGGGGCTGCTGCTCGCGCCCTTCACGCTGCTACCGTCGCCGATGCCGCCCTCAGGCACGCTCTCGAGCTCGAGGCTGCTGACCCCCTTCTGGAGGGATGGGTCGAGCGTATCACGCCGTTGGTGGTGGGAGATATCCCGACCTACCTTCTCGAGTCGCTCCCTGACTTCACGGATACGCGGCTAGATGATTATCACGGGGCATGTGCATGCTCAGTGCGCCAAATCATCCCTTATACGGAAGTACCTGTTAGTTTAGTCAGGTTTAGTCAGTAACCACTGTGGGGAATTCCCTGTGGGGAATTAGTGGGTACGTGGATGTTTGTGTTTTGTTGTTGAGTGGAGCCATGGTGTCTCTTGCTCTCTTTCTCGCCGCGCTTGGCCCTTCGTCCACGCGATATGGCTTCCCTTCCGGGAATTCTTCGGCGGCGCCAATTGACGCTTTCGCCACTGTCACCCCCGTCTCCTGCGAAGATGTGGTTTCCCCCCCGCCCCATCGTGCGGATTTGTGGAATTTGTCGACCCCTAATGCGGAGGAGACCCAGTCT